>Ga0172375_10001547_pt1 | contig 36903 bp, 38 predicted proteins | sample LakKiv1m_FD_114537 | JGI IMG/M metagenome (GOLD analysis project Ga0172375, IMG submission 114537) | Freshwater microbial communities from Kabuno Bay, South-Kivu, Congo - kab_092012_11.1m | ecosystem: Environmental > Aquatic > Freshwater > Lake | place: Democratic Republic of the Congo... | reverse complement strand
TCTTCTTCAGGCTCCAAAAAATAAAATATATTACTGATGGATTAATAAATACAAAAATTTTCTTCCACCACGGCTCCGGGGATAAGAAAAACAGGCTCTTAAACCGATTAATGCCAGCTCGGATGCGAGGTTCGTCATTAAAAATGTTTACTTTTATTATTTTATTAGTCAGTTTACGAATTAACGGGTTAACGGGTTGAATTTTTTCAAAAAACTTATTAGGAATAGGGGATTGATAATATTTTTTTAGTAGTATAAAAACAGGATAGACAAAGTTGTCTAACCGATAATTATTAATAATTAAAGCAATTTTTTGCCAGTCATTTGTTGATAGTCGATTTTTTCTAATAACTTTATCCAAAAACTGATAACGGAAGGCGCCGCGGAAATTGTGATGAAAGAGGTGGAGAGCGAGATAAAGAATTAAGAATAAAGAATTAAGAATTAAGAATTTCTCGTTGTTAATCTTTATTTGTTGTTTGTTGTTAAACAAATCTTCAGTTAACTGATCAATAAGTTTTTGCGGATACAAAGCCTCAAGGTCGGAAAACTGAGTCATCAGAAAAGCCGGTTCGAGATGAATGTCGAAGATGACGGAAAAACCGTTAATAATTTTAAAATAATTATTTTCCACCTTTTTATCTTTTGAATCAGTTTTTCTGTAATCGAATTTCTCAATAATTTTTTCTGCTTTCAAAAAATCTTTCTTATTAACTAAAACATCACAATCAGCGTAAATCCGCTTAGGATGAGTTTTTTCGAAGTAGAGATGAAGAGGTAAGCCTTTTAAAAAGATAAAGTCAATTTTTTCATTCTCAAAAACAGTTTTTATCTTGATAATTTCTTGGAGATACTGGGTTGATTGAAGGAGATAAAGGGCCTCAGGATTAAATATTTGTCCGTTTCTTTTAACCTGATAAACCTTCCCAACAATTTGCCTAGGATAAATTTTCCCGTCAGACTGTGGATTATTATCGCCTTTGGTGATGAAATACTTATTTGTTTTGTAGATTATTCGGTGAACAATTAGTTTTTTTTGTTTTTTTATAGAAACCAAATCATTAATACTTAATTTTTTAAAAGAAGTTCTTTTAAAGAACAAAATATCGTTTTTATGAAGCAGTGGCTCCATGCTTTTACCGGCGGTTTTTAGCTTGAGCTGATATAGGCGTAATAGTTGTTCAATAATCTTTTGCACGCGTTTATTCTACCATTTTGCTAAAAGGTGATAATAAAAATATTGTTCATTGTTCACGGCAAATATAATATTAATTTGTGATAGAATCACTAAAATGATTATAACAATTCCCATAGCTGACAACTATATCTCAATTTCAAGTAAAGACAAAAATCTTCTTAAAGAATTTAAAATAGATCAATCAGTTATTAAAAAAACTACAGACAATACCATTAATTTAGATTTTATTGTTGATAAAATAAAACCAAAAATCCCATTAAAACTTATCAAGAAAAGATTAACTCAAAACAGATTCAATCTTTTTATCCTCTCAGCCTTTATTGAGAACCAATTAGTAAGGGGAAATGTAGTTTTTTTACATGCAAGTGCTTTTGTTTTTCAAAAAAAAGCCTATTTATTTATCGGACCATCAGGGGCAGGTAAAAGTACTTTGATTAAAAAAATTACCAAAGAAAAAAGATTAAGCGATGACACTACGATTGTTAAAATTAAAAACAAAAAGCTCTATGTTTATAAATCCATATTTGATCAAAAAAAAATATTTTTTGATTCAAAATCAAAATATATTTTAAAAAAAATATATGTTATTAAACAATCAAAGAAAAATTTTCTTGGGAACTTAAGTCTCAAAGAAAAAATTCAAACTCTACTTGAAAATAATTATTTGATTATGAATGAGGCAAACATTAAAAAAGTATTAGGAAATAATAAAGAAAAAAATAAAAGTATTAATTTGTTATTTAAAGTAATAGATAAATGCGAAATTAAAAAACTGTTTTTTAACAAAACCCTCAAAATAAATTGGTTATTAAATCAAAGAAATTAAATGATAAAGCCATATTAATGTTAAATTATGACCCTTTATTTATAAAAACAAAACCTTCTTTAAACATTTTTTTCAAAAATAAGTAAAGGTCGTGAGATAGTCTAGTTTTTTCTACACCCTGATATTGTTTAGTCAATTCTTTTAATAATTGATATATGGTAATCGGCCCTTTATTTTGAAGAAGAATTAAAATAAAATAACCCGTTTGATTAATTTTAGTAAGCAAACCGGTCTCACTATTTAATACGTATCCAGATTTATTTTCAAAATCGATCTTAATGGTTTTTGGAAGTGAGACAATAAACTGATAAAAATCAGAATTAGTTTCTTTGAACTTTATCAAAATCTCTTTTTGGTCTGATCCATGTGATTGGTTTGAATTAGTTCGAAAAAAATCAGCAACGACCTCATAAATTTTTTTTAAATGCTTCCTTAAGAATGGAGAGATAAGATAATAACTTTTGTCTTTAATTCTAGCTTGTCCAAAAGCCATCTGTCTTCCTAAGCACCCTTTACAGATACCGCAACTCCATAAAAGCTGATTATTACAACTAAATGTTTTTTCAATAGGAAAATGATCTTTTTTTGCGATTCTTATAAGATCTTTTTTTGGAAAGAAAAAACCACTATTTTTTTCAAGTGGTGCACTAATTTGCCATTGCCAATCACTAAGCATTGAACAAAAAAAGACATTGAGACTACGAAGAACTGTCAGACTGGACTCACGAGTAGTTTGAGCATCATCAGGAACGATGCCTATAAAAATTGTTTTGACGCTTAGTTTTTGATTTGCTAATCCTTGGGCATGTTCATAAGCAGCGAGCAAAAAATAAGCGAGCCTGGTTGAATCATGCATAATAATTCCCCGATAGCCGGTCTTTTTGTAAGTATAAATATTTTTGGCAATTAATGAAGGGCGATCAATAATTGTATTTTGTCTCTTATTCTTAGATAAAGGATTGCTAAGGGCAAAATGAAAATGTGGTTTTATAAACTGTGGAGGATGATAATAATCAGGAAATTTTTTTTTAAAAAAATTACTAAAAAAAATTACTGATCTTTTCTGTGCAGAAAAACTACTTATTAGAATGTGAAGAGGATAAACTTGTAAATGATACTTTTTAAGTAATAAATACCAAAGCATGGTTGAGTCTAAACCGCCGGAAACGACCAATATTACAGGAGAATTTTTTGGTGGCATCCGAAAACCAAAACCCCTTTTTATCTTAAGAATTCTAGTTAAGTTTTTTAAAACTAACGGATCCTCAAAATTCTCTTTTTCAAAAAGTGGTTCATGGTCGCTTGACAAAGAAAATTTTCTCATATAATATTTTATAATATGATCCTAAATTCTCATAAAGCAAAGTTGAACAAGAGTAGAAATTATAAACCACCAAAAATAAACAGTCGAATCATTAAGGTATACAACAAGAATAGATCAGATATAAATATTGAAATGGTTGATTTATTTTTAGCTGTTAAAGATCATAGCCACTAAGTAACCAATATGGGAAAAATATCATCGGTAGAAAAATCAAAAAGTGGTAAAAAAACAAGGTATCAAAAGCCCAATCTTAAGGCAAGAAAAATAGAATTAAAGATAATTACTGACTACTGATATTTCTACTTTGATTCATTAAAAAAGCTATGCAAGGACCAGGACACTTGTTTTTTTCAAAACCATAAAATAAACACTTAAGACAAGCTTCCTGCTTGAATTTATTCCAATAAAGGAACTGTTTTTTTAGAAAGTAACCATAAACTTTTTTAAAGTTTTTTCTTTTTGCCAAAACCTTATTTTTAGTGGATAAAGGAAAACAGTGGAAGGCATTTAAATCAGCTTGAAGATCAAAGCTAGCCTCCTTGCCAAAACAACCAAACCCAGGGATAATAACTTTCTCCTTTTTCAAATAATTAAATTGGTTGTTTGTGAACATACAACGGGTAAAACCACAATTTAGAGAAATTCGCGCCTTTTGATTGCTTCCTCTGATTTTATTAACGATCTGAAACGTCTTTTTTCCCATTTTAGGAAGTTCTTCAAAAAGATAATTATTTTTTTTGTCAACAATTGGATTTGAGAACCCAAGACGAAAACCAGCGACTTGACTTAAAATCTCTTTTTTTAAAGCATTAAAAATTAAATTAATATCAGTATGCATGTCATAAGTTAAAGAAAGAGTTACTTTGGTCCTTTTTGATAGCTGTTCAATTCTTCTTAAAACCAACCGATTAATTTGAGGATTTAGTAAGAAATCTGGCGTTGTGATATTAAAGGTAAAACCAATCTTGGGAGTTTTTTTGATCAAAAATTCTATTAAGGTATCAGAAAAAATCCCATTTGTGAATATTTGAACCTTCGGAAAATATTTAAGAGACAAATCAACTATTTCTTTAAAATGTGAATGAAGAGTAGGTTCACCTCCCAATAATTTAACAACCCTTATTTTTGAATTATTTTTTATCTTTAAAAGAATAGTTTCAAAATCCTTTAAAGACATTTCTTTTTTAGTCCTTTTATTCATCTCAGAACGCGCAAAACAAAAAAGACAGTTTTGATTACAAAAGTTTGTGATAAGAATATTAGGCAGGAACATTTTTAAATTGTATCAGATGTTAAATGTTATTCTTAATGACTAAAGGTTAAAATCAACCTAGATAACAAATAAGTAGGGTAAAATTACCAATATGACTATAAAATTAATAGATGATAAGTTTGACTATGAGCTTTATAACCAAAAAGCGCCTCACCCTTTTCAATCTTGGGAGTATGGTGAAGCCCTAAAACAACTAGATCACAGAGTAATTCGTTTTGGAGAATTTAAGAGAAATGAACTAAATAAAGTTTACCAAATAATTATTCGTAAAATTCCCTATTCAAAACATGAATTTGGCTATATACCCCAGTCTTTTTTTCCAAGTGAACAATTAGTAAAATTTTTGCTAAAAAATAATTTAACTAAAAAGTTAGCTTTTATAAAAATTATTCCCTACGTTGAAAAAAAAGACAAAACATCCAAGTCTATAAGAAATTTACTTAAAGCTCCCGATAATCTTCAACCAAACTTTACGATAAAGATTAATCTCGGTCAATCCGAGCAAACATTATGGGAAAGTCTAAAAAAAAATACCCGTTACTCGATTAAAACAGCTAAAAAAAGAGGAGTCTATGTCAAAAAATTAAATAATCAGAAAGGTTTTGAGACATTCATTCAAATTTTATTTGAAACGAGCAAGAGAAAAAAATTTTATCCACACAACAAGCACTATCACCAAGTAGTTTTTAATTGTTTTAAAAACAACATTATAAATATTTTTATTGCTTATTATAGAAAAACCCCTATTGCTGTCTGCGAAGTATTTAAATTTAATAAGGGCCTCCACCTTTTTTATAGCGGAATGAAAGAAAATTATAAAAAATATAATGGATCAAGTCTGCTGATTTGGGAAATAATAAAATTTGGTTTAAAAAACAAGCGAGATTATTTTGATTTTGGTGGAGCAGTCCCTCTAAATGACAAAAAGCATCCTTGGTATAGCTTGACAAAGTTTAAACTTAGTTTTGGTGGTAGATTAACAGAGCTTTCTTACGATTTTGATTTAGTTATTAATAAAGCTGGATATACTAAGTTTAAGAATATTAATCTCGAAATAAAGAAAATAATGAGGATCCTATCGGAAAAAAATTAAATTTTAGTGATTTTTGTTTTAATTAAATTATCCTTAACTGATATATGTAAATTTATTGATTCTTCTAAGGTAATTTCATCATTAATTTTAAGGTCAGAAAATTTTATTGGTATTTCTTTATTATCATCAGTAAGTTCAACAACTGCGATTTTACCTAATTCTTGGTCATTATAAAGACGATTAAGTTCGCCGCCTTCTTTACCTTTTAGACGCAGATCAACTCTATAATAATAATCATGATCCTCAAACTTTTCTTCTTTATCAAGTATCTTAATCTTCGTAATTTTCCCTTTGAACGTGTTTATTATAGTAGAGGAAATAATTATGTCCTTTGGGGTTTTTTTTAAAGCTTCTAAAAAATCTTGGTTAAGACTCCGTTTGTCAAGGGACGTAATTGTTGGGGAGGCGATACTATTATTAATAGTTGTGTTAGCCAAAGGAGGAGTTTTATTGGCATTAATTTTTGAATAATAGAGAAAATAGAAAATCTCGCCGATGACTACGACGGAAAGAATAATGAAAACAAAAATGAGTATTTTATTAAAAACAGACATTTAATTTCATAGTAGATAAATCGTCGACAATTGTCAAATAAAAATTAGGATCATTGATTATTATAAAATGATTTTATGATCTTAGCAGGGCTAGAATTAATCGGTAAAAAACCGATGAATCTTTTTTCGTGAAAAGAAAAATAACTGGATTTTTTTAAGGTTAAGATTCCATAACTGATATTATTAATTCTCATTTTTTGTAGATTGCTAATAGTTTGATTAATCTTTTTTTCAAACTCGTCAATATTGGTTAAGAAACTGAATGATGAAGTAGCGGCATACTTGTAAATATCACTGTTCCAAAACTCAAGAAAAACAACCTTGTATTTAGCCTGATTAAGCCAGTTTATACTTAGTTGTTTTTTAGTCACTTTCCTCGATAAAAAAATTTTAGTAACAATTTGACAGTATCCTCGATCGGTTAGATAATTTGGTAAACCCTCAATAATTTCTTTAAGGATTTTATCTCCCAAAGGGCCACCGTCTTCATATAAATATCTTTTTTTTAAGCTAATTTCATAAGGAGGATTAGCTAAAATTAAATCAAATTTATCTCGGTTGATGGGTTTATAAAGATTACCTTTGAAAAAAGTAACGTTCTTAACCTTATTTAAAAGTGCATTAAAACTTGCAAAGTTAATAGCTCGCGGGTTAATGTCAACCGCAGTAACTTTTTTTGCAGTTGATGATATCAATATTGCATGAAAGCCACAACCTGTTCCAAGATCAAGAACCGTATCAACTGATTTGTTAATAAGAGATTGCCATAGATCAACAGAATTTTTACTAAGCGGATATACTGGTTCAGTATGACGAGGTTTTGTCAAGATAACTAAATGGTTATTATTGATTCTCAGACTAAAGTCAGAAGTAAAATAATAGTTTTCAAAGGGAATTATCATCACTCTGGCTTTAATTTGTTGCCCATATTGTTTTAATAATTTTATATTGATTAACCAAGTAATCATTTGAGAAGAAAATATTTTTTTTAATATTTTAATACTAAGTATTTCTCCTAGAAAAAAAAGTTTAATTAAGGCATCAGGAAAAATCTCTGACTTTAGTCTATAATTTATAGACAATAACTCGGCGGGAAATCGTCTTAAAACATCAATGTTTAATTGCTTAAAGGTTTCATTAATATAATAGTAGTGACGAAGTTTATCGACAAAAATATTAAGCTTTCCTTGATTAATTCTAGAGATAGGAAAATAACTGTTCATTTCTTTTAAAATATGTTTTTGACATCTTCTAATAAATTTTTCATTATATATGATATGAAAAAAATGATTTAACGATTTTACTCATACCCCTGCTTTTGGATTTTGAAGTATTTGGCATAAGAACAATTTTTATATTTCTCTAATAACATCAAATCCTTTAAAACTTCCGACTAAAGTAAAGCCATAAATTTTACAACCTTTTCCCATTAAAATTCTTATTTTTTTTGCTGTTTCATTCATAGTCGAGCCTGAACCGACGGCATCATCAATGAGAAGAATGTTTTTAATATCATTAAGTCCATTTTTAATAACAATAGTTTCCCGGGCATTGACGATTCTTTCTTGGAGGGTAGAGAGACCTTTTTGGGCAACAAAAATATTATTTTTATAAACTTTAGCAAGATTAATTTTTGGTAACCTGATATCTATCAAACGTTCGTATTCTTTTAAAAACTGGACTTTTCTTGGTATTGTATGAGGAATAAAACAAATATAGCCTATTTTTTTTATGCGAATAATTTTATTCAATTTGTTTTGACTTAATTTCACAAGCTCTTTTATTAAGGATAAATTTTGAGACTGTTTAGCATAAAGAACCAATTGTCCGATTTTTGTTTTGCCAAATTTAGGTAGACTGTAAAAATCCAAATAAAACAGTTGGTTAATAGCCAAATCGTTTAAAAAAGTCTGTTTAAGTTTATCAGTAGCGTCAATTATGCCCCCTTTTTTGTATTGATGATTAATTTTGTTTAAAAAACCAGAGTATTCATTTATTAAGGGTTTAAGATATTTCTCTTGATTTGTTTTTTTGACCCACTGTAAAAATCCTGTTAGTCCATACAATAACTCTCCAGAAGGTGAAATATATAAATAATTTTCATTGATTTGATCAGTAATTTTTTTAGACAACTCATTTAATTTAATAGTTGATGTTGTTTTTTCCGGTGCAAGCTGATAGTAAACTAATGGAGGTCGACCAATTTTTGTTAAAAGACCAACGTCAATAAGTTTTTTTAGTTGTTTATGAACGGCCACAGAACTAATTCCAAGATAAAAAGAAAGATCGCGGACCCTTGATCTTTGATTATTTTTTATATACTCAATTATTTTTTGACGTGTATTTGTTTTCATGGTTTATAGTTTACTATTAACTATTAACTATGTCAAATGATTTAACGATTTTACTCATACCCCTGCTTCTGAATTTTAAAGTATTTGGCATAAGAACCGTTTTGGGATAGTAAATTTTGATGGTTACCTTTTTCAATGATCTGTCCGTTTTCCAACACAAAAATATAGTTAGCCATCCTGACGGTTGAGAAACGGTGGGAAATAAAGATTAAAGTTTTTTTTAGGTAAGTTTTTTTCAGATTATTAAAGATTTTAAATTCGGCCTGGGCATCGATATTGGAAGTGGGTTCATCCAGTACTAAAATTGGAGCATTGCGATACAAAGCCCTAGCGATCGCTAATTTTTGCCATTGGCCGACTGAGATTTCTTCACCATCTTCAAACCAGCGGCCGAGAATTTGATCGATTTTTTTTGGTAAAGCCAAAAGATCATTTCCCTGAGCATTCAATAAAGCCTCGCGAACATTTTTTTTCTTATTATCAATATTCCCAAACTCAATATTTTCTTTAACGGTCAGATAATATTTGGCAAAGTCCTGGAAAAGGACTCCCAAGTGCCGGTACCAGTCGTCAAAATTAATTTTTTTTAAGTCAACTCCGTCAACCAATATATGACCCAATGTGGGATCATAAAAGCGGAAGAGGAGTTTTATTAAAGTGGTTTTTCCGGCCCCGTTAGGGCCGACGATGGCGATATCCTGATTAGTTTTTATTGTCAAATTAATATCTTTTAAAACAAATTTTTTGCTGCCAGGATAGACAAAAGAAACGTTTTCAAATTTTATCTCCCGGGGAATAATTTTTCTTAGTCTTTTAGCCCTTTTACTATTGGTAATTTTGTTTTCGATGTTTAAAAGTTTAAAATAATCTTCGATATAAAGATTGTTTTCGACGATGCTGCCAAGGCTGACGAGGAGGCTTGACGTCTGTCCGGTAAAGGTAAAGATGGCATTAAGGAAAAAAGTAAAGTCGCCAAGGGAAAACTTCTGGCTGAAAATAATCTGATTGATAAAGTTGTTCAGGAAAAAAAAGACGATGGCGGGAATAAAAAATGAAGCTAAAGTAGACCAGAAAATATATTTTAAAATCGGTTTTTTATATTGATCGACAATTTCATTTTGAAGACCTTTGGTTTTTTTCAGAAAAAATTTTTTTAAATTATAGATTTTTATTTCCGAAAGAGTATTGAAGTTGGTAAAAAGATAACGCATATACCAGAGATAGTTAATTTTTTTGGAGTTTTTAGTATAGATTGACCAGTAAATATTGCCGTATTTGGCCCGGAAAAAATATAGGGGGGTTGAGAGAAAAAATAGAACAATTAAATAAACAGGGCTGAATCTTAAGGCAACGAAGAAAGCCAGAATTAGTGATGCAATGCTGTAAATCATAAAATTAATTACCCGGAGATTTTCAAACAATCGCCAGCTGTAAGTATCTTCGACCTTGGCAATCAAATTTCTGATTTCGCCGTTTTCCAGATTGGAAAAATCCAGATGGGCTAATTTTTCCATGAAGCGGCGGGTAAGGACATTTTGGAATTTTGACCGCAAGATATATTCAAAATACTGGGAGTTTAACGTGTTGGTGAAAAAACGGGAAAGATATTCCGATATCAAATAACTGCCAACAATGAGAAAGACAAAAGTAATTTCTTTATTGACTAAACTTTTGAAGACCTGATCGATCATCAGTTTATATAAAAAGTAAACGACAAAAAGAAGGATGGCAGAAAAAAGTGAAGTAATGAAATAACCTAAAAGAAATTTTTTATCCTCGTCCCAGGCGATTTTGAGGAGAGAGAAGAGATTGCTGATAATCTTTTTGGCCTTATTCATATGAATATTAATGTCAAATGACAAATAACAAATCCACAATTGAAATTCCAATTACAAATATCAAATGTTTAAAACAGTTTTGTTATTAGTAATTTATTATTTGTAATTCAATTGTTATTTGAATTTTGTTATTTGTTATTTTCTTCTCAGCGTCATCTATTATAATATAAACATGAAATCTAAAGACAAAAGACCAACGTGGGACGAATATTTTATGATGATGGCGAACGTGGTCAAAAAAAGAGCCGATTGTACCAGACGAAAGGTCGGCAGCCTGATTGTCAGGGATTTTAGGATTATTTCAACCGGTTATAACGGCACACCTCATAAAATAAAAAATTGCAGTGAAGGAGGATGCCTACGTTGTTTGCGTCGTGACAAAGGTGAAATCAAGGGTTATGAATATGAAGAGAGCTGTGTCTGTATTCATGCCGAACAAAACGCCATAGTTCAGGCGGCCTTTCATGGCGTCTCCACCCGCGGAGCGACTCTTTATTCGACGACCAATCCTTGTTCTAGCTGCGCAAAGATTATTGCCAATGCGGGAATTAAACGAGTCGTTTGTAAAGTGGAACATCACGATAAAGAAGGGATGGAACTACTTAAGAAAGCGGGGATTAGTGTTGAGATCATTAAATAATCAAATAATAAAATAAACAAATAAAAGAATGAATGCTTAAATAATTAAATGTCTTAATTAAAACATTTGTTTATTTTTGACATTTATTTAATTATTTCTTTATTTTTTTATTCATTCATTATGATTTATCGTTTAATTTTGTTATTTACTTTATTATTCCTCCCCCTCTCCATCTTCGCGGCCACCCCCAACAACAAATTCGGTATCTCCCTGGTTCAGCCGCATTCTGAAGAATTTGTCAAGGTTGAAGAATTGGTCAATTCAAACGGAGGAGATTGGGGATATGTGACTTTAATAATTGAAGAAAAAGACAGAAATAAAGAGAAATGGCAGGGAATATTCAATCAATTACGCAGACTTCATCTCATTCCAATCATTCGACTGACAACTTCCGCTGAAGGCGAGAACTGGCGCCGACCTGAAGTAAAAGATGCTCAAAGCTGGGTTGATTTTCTCGACTCTCTCAACTGGGTGGTAAAAAATCGCTATATTATTTTATTTAACGAACCGAACCATGGGAGTGAATGGGGAGGAGAAGTGGATGAAAAAAGCTATGCAGAAGTATCTTTAGAGTTTGCAAAAAAATTAAAAGAAAGAAGCTCAGACTTCTTTGTCATGCTGGCGGGATTTGATGCGTCGGCGCCGTCATGGCCTCCTGGAATGGAAAGCGAAGAAGTATTTTTAAACAGAATGCTTAAACTCGAAACTCGAAACTCGAAACTCGAAACAAATTCGAATTTTGAAAATTGTTTCGATTTTCGTGCTTCGTGCTTCGAATTTCTTATCGATGGCTGGGCCTCTCATTCTTATCCTAATCCCGGTTTTTCCGGCAGTCCATATGCCATCGGCAGGGGGACAGTCAAAACCTATGAGTGGGAATTGGAGTTGCTCAAAGAGTTGGGGGTAACTAAAGAGTTGCCGGTATTTATTACCGAGACAGGTTGGAAGCGGGGCAGTGAAAATACTGTGGCCGAAAATTTTCGAATAGCTTACAGTCAAATTTGGTTACCGGATGAAAGAGTTAAAGCAGTGACGCCATTTGTAATGGACTATCAGGGAGAACCGTTTTTGGAGTTTTCCTGGAAACTCCCCTCCGCTAAAGCTACGGAGGGTCAGGGATTTTATCAACAATATTACACTGTTAAATCAATGTCGAAATTGAAAGGCGAGCCGGAAATTATTGAAAAGGGTTGGATAAATTTTAGATTACCGACGGATTTAGTCGTCCAGTCAACCTATCGTTTTAAAATTAATCTGAATAATTTAGGTCAGGCGGTGTGGGATGGGAATGATAGTTATGAGTTAAAAGTTAAAAGTGAAAAATTAAAAGAACCTGAGTATTTGTTTGATGACCTGAAAGACATTAATCCGTTTGAGGAAAAAGATGTTTATTTTACATTAAAAACAAATGAGAATTTAGGTAATAAAAAAATAAAATTTATTTTGCAAAAAAATAATAAAAATATTTTATCAAGTAACGACTGGAACATAAAAATTTTGCCTTTGCCAGAACTAAAATTTAAAACAAACTTTTTTCCTTTAGGATCGGGTAGGGGAGATGACTACGAAATTCAGATTTTTGATACAGATGAAAAATTGGTTTTCAAGAAAAAAAATCTATCGGTTAAAAAAGGTATTGGAGAACTAAAAAACATCCAAAATATTGCCCTTGATGAGCTTTACCGAGTGGTATTACTTAAAAAAGGCTATCTTCCCCGTCAAAATTACTATGTCTTTAAAAAAGACGAAAATAATATCAAATTTAAATCGTTATTACCTTTTGATCTAAACTACGATGGCAAGTTTGACTTTAACGATATTCTTTCAATATTCAACAAATCCAGTAAATAAAATTTATAACATATATCGTCATTTTTTTATTTTTACAACAATTTAATTCATCCATTTTGTAGGTTATAAGCGATTGATTACCTTTTTAAATATTTTTACTATTTTTAATATGTATAAAAGAACCATTAAGAAATCGTTGGCATCTTTATTAGTGAATATTTCAGCCGGATTGATTTTAACCTTAATGGCGACTAATGACACGGTAACCTTGCTTGTTAATTCTATGTTTGCTATGATTACTTTCAAGTTATCAGTTGATTTGGAAAGTAATATAAAACAATATGTTAGATCTAACAGAAAATCTTAATCGATTTCAGATTGCCTTTGGGATTGCCCTGGTTGTTTTACTTCTATTTCTGATTTACGAAAGGTTAAGAGAAAGAAAGACTTGATATTAATTTTTTTTAGCCTATCCATTCAAAGATCTACTTAGGTTGATAGGACATTGAAATTATAGTAACCATACTATATAATTCGATCACTTATGGCCTCATTTAGTGAAATTAATAGATTATTTCATTACAGAAATTTACTTAATCCTTCTTTAAAAGGAAAAGATATAAATAAAAAATGGGAACCTCAAGAAAAAATTATCCTTGCTCAAAATATTAAAAAAGTTTGGGAAAATTCTATGTGGAAGCCTAGGCAAGGACAAGCTTTGAATTTTAATGCCGTTGTTATAAGAGGAAAATATAAAGATAAAGAGCCCTTTGCTTTGAAAAAAAATAATGTCCCCTTATCAAATAAAAAAATTGATATTTTAGCAAATCTAGAAACAGTAGACGATATTCATGCTTTGAGAGCGTATTTGGATGAAATTAACAACCCTCAAAGTACACTCGCTACGAGATTTTTTCCTTTAGAAAGAGGAGATAAGCCTGGATTAAGATACAGTGAATCTGGCGAAGAAAAGCATACAGAAATTTTACTCTTAAGAAGAGAGCTACGTGATTTAACAGTTAACAATGTAAGAAGACTAATAATATCAAATTCCCATTCTCCAGCTTTAGCATTTTTCCTTTTGGAAGCAGGTATTCCTGTGGTTGATGTTATTTCTCTTCCTGCAATGTTTGATTTTGCCTTAGAACAAGGGTTTTTTGGCAATAAAACAATTGTGCCGGTTACTGGTGATTACGGGGCTGGAGCGATGGGTGAATTATTAGAGAAACTTACGGCGGAAAAAAATATTTCTTCTGAAAATTCTATCCATGCTTTAAAAACAAAATCTGGGAATGAAACTAAAGTTCATTTTGATTCAGAACAACTCAAAAGAATTAATGGAAAAACAGCCGTTATCCCTGAAGACATCTTGGCAACAGGTGGAACTTTAAAAGATACTGCTGAACAGTTAATTGAAGCTGGGGCAGAAGAAGTTATTATCATGGTGTCTTTTCCACTTTTTGCAAATAATGCTTTAGAAAGACTAGGTAATAATCCTAAAATAAAAATTATTACGACCGATGGGTTTACTCCTCAAACTGATATCAGCCAAGCTAATAATATTTATATAGTTCTTACTGCAGAGACATTCGCCAGTATTTTAGAATTAGATAAACAAGGCGTGAATTTTTTTAGCCCTCAAGGAAAAGCCGAGCTTCGAGATAAAGGTTTTTGCTTGAATCCATGGATGGATGTTTAATTATTTTCTCACCTTCTCCACAAACTTCTCTATTCTGTCCAACCCTCGCTTGATATGCTCCATGCCGGTAGCAAAACTTAAACGGATACAACGATCATCACCAAATGCCAGTCCGGGAATAGCGGCAACATATGCATCTTCCAGTAATATTCGACAAAAAGCTGTTGAATCTTTAATCTCATCATTATAAAACTTAGAAACATCGGCAAATACATAAAAAGCGCCGTCCGGCCGGGAAGTAATCATGCCGTCAATTCGATTTAAACGCTCGACCATAAAATCACGTCGTTTTTTATATTCATGAACCATTTTTGCCATATGGTCTTCTGGGCCGTTTAAGGCAGCTAAAGCTGCTTTTTGAGCGATTGAACAGGGATTTGAAGTAGAATGATCCTGGAGACGGGTGGCGGCTTTGACAATCTCTTCCTCAGCTGCTGCATAACCAATCCGCCAACCGGTCATAGCATAGGATTTTGAAACACCATTAACAACGATTACCAGTTTTTTGATTTTTTCATTGACAGAGGCAATGCTAATATGCTTTTTTCCGTAAATTATTTTTTCATAAACCTCATCACTTAAAACACAGATTTTATGTTTTAAACAAATTGAAGCAATTTGTTTTAATTCTTTTTCATCATAAACGACTCCGGTTGGGTTTGAAGGCGAATTTAAAATAAGCATTTTAGTTTTTGGAGTAATTGATTTTTCCAGATCTTGGGAATTAATTTTATAGTTGTTAGTTTTCAAAAAAATACATTTTCCTTCAGCAATTTTTACCATTTCTCCATAACTGACCCAATAAGGAACCGGAATAATTACTTCGTCTCCCGGATCAACTAAAACCATAATCATATTAAATAAAGATTGTTTAGCTCCGGTTGAAACAATAATATTTTTTGGTTCATAATCAAGCCAGTTGTCTCGGCGAAATTTAGCGCAGACAGCTTCTTTTAATTCAATAATGCCGGAAGAGGCGGTATATTTGGTAAAACCTTCATCAATGGCTTGTTTGGCGGCCTCTTTTATATGAAACATAGTATCATAGTCCGGTTCACCGGCACTGAAAGAAACAACGTCTAAGCCTTTTTTTTTCATTTCCTTGGCTTTGGCGGTAATGGATAAAGTAAGCGAAGAATCAATACTAGTTGCACGTTTTGAAAGGACCATAGTTGTTTAAGAAAAATTTATAATTTATTTCTTCGTTTGATTCTTAATTCCTTCAATCACTTTTTTTACTTCTGTATCCGACGCCAAATAATAATGCTTGATCGGTTTTAAATTTTCATCAAGTTCATAAACGAGCGGAATACAATAAGGAACATTTAAACCAACAATTTCTTCGTTGGGAATATTGTCCAAATATTTAATAATTGCCCGTAGCGAATTGTGATGGCCGGAAAGAATAATTTTTTTGCCCGTTTTTATTTCCGGCTCAATCATTTTTTGGAAGTAGGGGACAGAACGGTTATAAGTATCTTTCAAAGATTCACCGTTTGGCGGCGCTACATCATAACTTCTGCGCCAAGTCTTAACCTGTTGTTCACCATATTTAGCTATTGCTTCGGCCTTATTTTGTCCCTGTAAATTTCCATAGTTGCGTTCGTTTAGATGCCAATCGCGGATTACAGGAATATTTTCTTGGCCTAAAACTTTAAGAACTATTTCTAAAGTTTTTATCCCTCTTTTTAAAACAGAAGTAAAACCAAGATCAAAACTATATCTCAACTTTTTTAATTTCAGGGCATATTTTTTAGTTTCTTCAACTCCTTTTGGAGCCAGATCAATGTCCGTCCAACCGGTAAAACGATTAGACCATTCAGTTAGACCGTGTCTAATAATCACAAATTTAAACATAATTATTAAAATCTTAAATAATAAATAGTAAATATTAAACCGTTTATGATTTAAAATTTAATATTTAGAATTTATTTGGAACTTGATATTTAGAATTTATAATTTTTTTAAATATTCAACTCTTTTTTTTAGGTTTTTTGTTTTCGTTAAATAACTTCCCGGACAGATAAAATCCGGTTTATATTTTTTTGATAAAATAACTGGAATAGTTTTTTCATTGACGGCTCCGTCAAGAAAAATATCCTTCCTATAGCTTATATCCCTTAGCTGTTCAATCTTATTGAGCGTTTCTGGTAGAAAAGGATTCCCTTGAGCGCCAGGTGTAACTGACATAATTTGGATACATGGAATAGTATTTAGAGTATAACAACTAGTTAAATCATTAATTTGATCTTGAGGGTTTAGAGTTAGACCTATAGGAATGGAAGAGAAATTCGAAAATCGAAGACCGAAATTCGAAACAGCAGAGAAATGAATAAAGATATATTTTATATTAATCAACTTTTTCAGTTTCTCTAGTTTTCTAATTTCAGTTTCATAATCTTTAACCATCAAATGAAAATCAAAAAGACAGTCTTTATAAAGACTGTCTTTGATTTCTTCGATTTGCACTGTCTTATTTGGCACAAAAATTCCGTCGGCAATATCGATTTGGAAACGCCTGAAATATGGAGAAAGCCTGTTTATTTGTAAAAATAGATCTTGAGGGGTCCTTTCTAAAATACTAGGAACGGTTTGCATAAACATAATTGTAACATTTCAAATAAATAAATAACATTATTGTATTATTGGAGAAAATCTTCACGCAGTAAAGCTCCATAAGACTACTTTTGTAGGTTATAAAAGGCAGACAAAAGGCAAAAATAATGATAAATATTAAATAACAAATATCAATTGAATTACAAATATCAAATAACCAATGTTTTAAACATTTGAAATTTGTAATTTTTTATTCAATTGTTATTTATCATTTGTTATTTGTTATTTTGAAAAAGAACAACCTTGTTTATTATCTCGGCTTCTCCTACTGCCTGGGTATTGGTCCGATGAAGTTTCAGAGTCTTAAACTGCATTTTAAGGCCGTGAAAAAAGCTTATTTGGCGAATCGAAACGAACTGGAGTTGGTTTTGGGATTTAAGTTGACTCAAAAATTTGTTGAGTTTAGACGAAAATTTGATCCTCAACGCGAGTTGGAAAAATTGCAAAGAAATGGAATTACGGTTTTGGCGGTAGACGATGAAAATTATCCGGAAAGTTTAAAAAATATTTCCGACCCGTCGATTTGCCTGTATGTAAAAGGAAATTCTGATTTATTTAAAGCTCGGAGTCAAAATTTTTTAGCTCCAGTGGGAACCCTCCCCGCAGGAAGCGGGGAATCCCAAGTCGCAAAAAATTTCAACTCCTCGCTTTCTCAAAATACTCCCACTTACTTTGCCATCGTTGGTACCCGAAAACCAACTTCGTACGGTCAACAAATTGCCAGAAAGTTTGCCTATGAGTTGACTGAAGCAGGGTTTATTATCGTTTCCGGCATGGCGATGGGGATTGATACAATTGCCCATCAGGCAGCCATGGACGCCGGTGGGAAAACGATTGCTGTTCTTGGTTGTGGAGTCAATATTATTTATCCGGCGATCAACTATCAACTCTACCAAAATATCATTAAAACCGGGGGAATGGTCATGAGTGAATTTCCACCCGATCAAACAGTTTTAAAAGGCCTGTTTATATCCCGAAACAGAATAATTTCAGGACTATCATGCGGTGTTTTGATTGCAGAAGGGGGAGAATATTCAGGGGCTTTGATAACGGCTAAATGCGCCGGTGCTCAGGGGAAAGATGTCTTTGCCGTACCTTCTCCCATTAATTCAGAAATGTCCTCCGCCCCCAACTTGCTTTTAAAACAAGGAGCCAAACTGGTAACGACAGTTGAGGATATTTATGAAGAATTTAATATGAAAATAACACCACGAAAAAAAGAAGATATCAGGAAAAAATTATCCGAAACAGAAAGATTAATCTTTGATATTTTGCAGAAAAATCCCCAGACGATTGATGATTTGGCAATAAAACTAGACAGAACAGTTTCCGAAATTTTGCATACAATTTCGGTGATGGAAATAGATGGAGTGGTCGAGAAAAATCAGGAAAAAAAATACCAAGTTAGATTATAAATTCGAAATTCGAAGCACGAAACCCGAAACAAATTAAAATGATCAAAACTCAAAATACAAAACGATATGATCTAGAAGAAAGAACTTTTAGTTTTGCAAAAAGAATAAGAATATTTCTAAAAAAATTACCCAAAAACATTTTCTTTTATGAAGACATTAATCAATTAACAAGATCTTCAGGTTCAGTTGGAGCTAATTATATAGAAGCGAATGAATCTTTAAGTAGGAAAGATTTTTTTATGAGAATTAAAATATGTAGAAAAGAAGCCAAAGAAAGTAAATATTGGCTACAATTAATTAATTGTGATAACGATTTAATTTTAGATAAAGAGAGATTAATTTTAATTCAAGAAAGCATAGAGTTGACAAGTATTTTTGGATCTATTATTAGAAAAAACGAATAGTTTTATCATTTGGTAATTTAGATTTTAATAATTGTTTCGAACTTTGAGTTTCGAGCTTCGGATTTATACATTTACAGTATTTACCAATCTATCCGCTTCAACATTTTGTTCACGCGGTACACAGTAATAAGAAATTGGAAGATTGATTTCCTGTTCAAGGACTCTGATTTTTAAAATATATTCTTTAATTTTGCCGTTTTTTACCTTAAACATCCCATTGACCTGATTAACCATTAAACGAGAATCGCTAAAAAATTCAATTTTTTTAATAATTTTGAAATTTAAAATTTCATGTTTATTTCGAATTTCGAATTTCGAATTTCGAATTTCTTCCAACGCTTCTATAAGCGCCCTATATTCCGCATCATTATTAGTGGCGATGCCAATTGATTTTTTAAATTCAAAGATTTTCTTTCCTTTTAAATAACCGATTCCGCCAATACTGGATGGACCGGGATTACCTTTTGATCCACCATCGGTAAAGATTTTCAAAACCATAAATTTAATAATAAATCACAAATAACAAACATCAATTGAATTACCAATAACAAATATCAAATGTCAAAACAGTTTTGTTATTGATTATTTGAAATTTATTATTCAATTGTAGATTGGTAATTTGTTATTTGACATTTTTTTAGAAGGTGGTCGTGAAGAAGTCGGCTGGAATTTGTGGATATGATTGAAAAAGAATGACTTTCTTCGACACTCCAGTTGAAGTAGAAGATGTGGCTTGGGAAGAAATTGTTCTTCCCTGAATAGGAAAATCAATACTTCGGGAAAAAAATAGGCGAGTGGGAGCATAAAGGACTTTAACTAAAAGAAGTTGACCATCGAGACCGATATCTGCCCCGGGAATCGTATAAGAAAAACCATAGGCGCTGTCTGGACAGATGATCGAGGCGTCTGAAGCATTGTCAATCCGGGACGATGAAGGATCATCAACAACATATTTTTTCACTCCGCTTGATTTTACCAAAGTAACTTCGATAGCCGGATTAGTTGTTCCTGATTCAAAACACAAAGTAATATCTTGAGCAACGGAAGCACCAATAGTTTTTGTAGTTAAATTATAGTCACCCAGATAAAAAGTATAACTACCATCTTTAGGAACGTTGGGAGTAGTAAAGGTTTTTGAGGTTAAAGATTCAATTGTTGCTGAACCCTCAAAGCCGGCAATTGATGAAAGCGAACCACTGCCGATAGTGACGGTTGAATTTTCTTTTAAAGCGACTTCTATAGCTGACTCAGCAGCGGCTAAAGCTTTTTGTGACTCTTCCTCAAGTTTTGTTACCTGGGTTTCAGTGACCGACTTAAAAGAGATAGACAAGACAATAGTCATGACAGTCGCAAGAAGCATAACGGTAATTAAAAGAATCTGCCCTTTCTTCATACTTAGATTATAGATGATAAATACATCTATATCAAAAAAGTAACATAAAAAATCAAAAAACTCAATCTTTATCCAGTTTTTCAATTCTTCGCAGGTATTTTTCCTCGGTTTTTGGGGTAGAGGCGAGAAAGGCATCAATTAATGTCTGAGCTAAATCAAGTGGGGTATAATCGGCGGCGATGGCGATAATATTACAAAGATCGTTTTCGCGGATATGACGGGCTTGATCTTCGTTCATGGCGACACCGGCGCGGATTCCTTTTAATCGATTGGCGGCCATTGACACGGCGCAACCGGAACCGCAGATGACAATACCCAGATGATTGTCTGGATTTTGCAAGACGGCTTGAGCGACTTTTTGAGAATAGTCTATAGCGTCATCCAGGGGGTCAAGCTCATAAGGTCCAAGATCCTCTATCCTGATATTTTTTTCGTGGAGATACTCAATAATGGCATTTTTGAGTTCAATTCCCCGATGATCGGCTCCGATGAAGAGAGTCATGGTAAAATTATAGCAGAAATTCAAAAGTCAAAAGGCAAAACTCAAAAGTTAAAGTAAAAAGCCTGCCTGCCGGCAGGCAGGTCAAAAGTTTTAAACTTTTTAATTTTGAATTTTATTTTTAACTTTTAAATTTTAACTTTTAACTTATGCTTTTTGATACTCATTGCCATTTAAATTTTAGGGCTTTTGATGGAAAAGTTGAAGATGTCATAAATAAAGCTAAATACTCTGGAGTTACCCGAATTGTCATTCCAGGAACCGATATTGAAACGTCAAAAAAAGCAGTGGAAATTGCAGAAAAATTTGAAGGAATTTATGCGGCGGTTGGAATTCATCCACATCATGTATTTCAACTATTAAATAAATCCGAAATTCAAAACTCAAAATCCGAAACAAATCCAAATAATCAAAACAGTTTTAAAAATTTAAATTTAGAAAATTCGAAAATTGTTTCGAATTTCGAATTTCGTGTTTCGAGTTTTAAAAACGAATTAAATAATATCAAAAAACTTTTGTCTCATCCAAAGGTCGTTGCCATTGGCGAGGTCGGAATTGATCGTCATATTTACCAGAAAACTAAATATCCGGATTATAAAATTGAAAAAGAGTTTGTAGGATTACAAAAAATATTTTTAAAAGAACAGATAAAACTGGCGGTAAAACGTGATAAAAGTTTAATTTTGCATAATCGAGAGGCTTGGGAAGATACCTCGGGGGTATTGGGGAGTGTTTGGAATAAGAATTTGGAAGGGCGGGCTGTTTTTCATTGTTGCGAACCGGATAAAATAATATTAGAATTTGCTCGAAAACACAAAGTATTTATTGGCATTGATGGCGACATTTTTTATAAAAAAGAGAAGCAGGAATTTATCAAAACCGTTCCTCTAAATATGTTGGTTTTGGAAACTGACTCACCATTTTTGTCTCCGGATCAGAAATCCCAAAACGAGCCAAAAAATATAAAAGTTATATCGGAGTTTATTGCTCAATTACTTCATTGTTCCATTGATTCGTTGGCAAAACAAACGACGGAGAACGCAAATAAGCTCTTTAATCTAAATAACAAATAACCAATAACAAATCTACAATTAAAATTCCAATAACAAATATCAAATATCAAATGTCAAAACAGTTTTATTATTGATTATTTGTAATTTGTTACCTGCCTGCCGGCAGGCAGGTTCAATTGTTATTTGACATTCGTCATTTGTTATTAATGATCTTTAAGAATTCTTCTTTAAATTTCTTTGCTGAGAAAAATTTTAACCTTTTTTTTGCAGCAGTACCAATTTTAGTTCTTAAAACTTTATTGAAATAAATTTCATTAATTTTATCAGCAATATCATGAGGATTTAAAGGGTTGACAAACAAGGCCTGATTGTTGGAAATTTCTTTGAGAACAGGAATATCAGATAAGAGGGAAGGACAGGAAAAATTGGAAGCCTCAAGGTAAGAAAACCCAAATCCTTCGGCGCTTGAAAGCAATAAGTTAACCGAAGTTTGTTTATATAGTTTCATCAACTCTGAGTCGGGAACAAAACCGGTAAAAATGAAACGTTTGTCATCTTTTGTCAGTTCAAAAAATTCTTTTAATTCTTTTAGCCAGGGGTGCGAAAGTCGCTCGTGACACTCCTCTTCTGCGAGGCTCTGCCGATTATCTCGGCAATCCGCTTCTCGAAGAGCCTCTTCACTCGCGACTCCATTTCTTCGACTAAAAACCTTTCCTACAAAAACACATGTTATATTAGCAATTTTGATGGCGCGGGCCATATTGACAAGATTTTTATTCCAGGTAGCATCACCGACGTAAAGGCAAAAACTCGAAGCTCGAAACTCGAAGCTCGAAACAAATTTAAAATTCGAATTTTCTAAATTTGAAAATTGTTTCGGATTTCGGATTTCGGATTTCGGATTTATAAAACTTTTCGGTAGACACGGATATATCACTCTTATTTTGTTTTCTCGAATGTTGAGGATATTAATAATATCTACTTTTGAGGCTTCAGAGTCGGTAATGATTAAGTCATAATTTCTTAACGCAAGCTTGTTTAATAGTATATATATAGTGCCTTTGATTCCGGATGGAAAATGAGATGAATATTTAAGAGGGATTAAATCGTGAATGACAGCGATTTGTTTTTTGGCAATTCGTTTTAAGCTTAAGGGGGATTTAAGGAAATTATAAAACGGGTTGATAAAAACAGAATCAATGGGAATTCGTTTTATATTATCCGTGAAGATCCAACTTTTACCGAAGTTTTCCTTAAGTATTTGCAGGTACCGGCCGATGCCGCGAACGGAGCTTAATTTATCAAATGCAGTTGGATCATAGACAAAGATTTTTGAGTTCATATTAATTTATAAGCTCGGTATTAAATTTTTTAGCTCCGGTGGGTCCCCTTTCCGTCTTCGACGAAAGACATCCCAAGTCGCAAAAAATTTAATACACTCGCTTTTAACTATATTTTATCATCAAAAGAAGATTTATAATATTTTTTCAAAAGTTCCGTCAAGATGAAGGTAAAAAAGGTCGACTTTAAGATTAGGATATTTTTCCAGAATGGTTTTTTTGGTAATATTCAAATCATTAGCATGGCGATCATGAGTACTTTCTGCTCCATAAGCGCCACATTCTTCATGATGAATTAAAACCACTTGTTTGACATGATGAAGCCCAACTGAAATATCGAGTTGTCCCATGATTGTATCTAAATTTTTTGTTGATCCGGCAAAACCAACATAATCATAAGTTTTACCAACCTTAACCATATTTTCTTCAATCCACGACCTTAAATATTTTTGAAACCGAAAATCAATACAGGCAACAATAAACGTATCACATGTATGATTAGACATATAAATTAATATTATATTATTTATTGCACTTTGTAAAGATATAATTTAGAATAGCACCATATGATTTTAGGACCGAAGAAGTTATTACAGTTAGTCAAGAAAATTAAATTAGTCGAAAATTTAGATAAACGAGAACTGACGACTCCGGAAGGGGCGGGATTTGATATAAGACTCGGCGAAGTTCATAAGCTGGACGGAGGAAAAGCCTACTTAGGGATAACTCACAGGGAAACGCCAAAGATTAAAACAGTTATCAAATATAATGAAAAAAAAATTTCCTCCTATACTATTAAGCCTGGAGAATTTTATTTATTGTCTTCAATAGAAATATTTAACATTCCTTTAGATTTAACAGTTAATTTTAAACCAAGGACAACTACTTTCCGGTCAGGACTGATTATTCGTACAGGCAACGTCGCTCCTGGGTATCATGGTAAGGTAACTTTTGCCGCATTCAATGCCGGACCTATACCAATCACATTGGAATTAGGTTGTCGTTTTGCCCACGCCCAGTTTTATCGAGTCGAAGGCGGAGGAGCACAGTATAAGGGGCAATGGCAGGGGGGGAGAGTGACGACGAAAAAAAGAGAGAAACAAATATAAAAAGTTAAAAGGCAAAAGTTAGAAGTCAAAAATGAAAGTAAAAAGTCAAAAGTATTTAAATAAAATTTTTTAATTTTGAATTTAATTTTTAACTTTTGATTTTTGAATTTTGACTTATCACAATGATCATTTATACTTTTACTCAGGCGGAAAAGTTCCTCGCTCTTCATATTCCCAGAAATTCTGCTCAGACTTTTCCTGGAGAGATCGGTTTAAAACGCACAAAATATTTTTTGCGCCTACTGGGTGATCCGCAGGAAAAATTAAAAATCATCCATGTGGCCGGTACTTCGGGTAAAGGGTCGACCTGTTATTTAATCAGCTCTCTTCTGGCATCGCAGGGTTTTAAGGTTGGATTTCACCAATCACCTCATTTGATCGATGTGCGAGAAAGATTCCAAATAAGTAATCAAATTATTTCCAAAGAAGAATTTATTTTTTATTTAAATAAAGTTATTCCCATAATCAACCTGGTCAGTAAAACTTTTTATGGCCCTTTAACATACTTTGAAATTTTGGTCGGCTTAGCTTATTTTATTTTTTATGATAAAAAAGTTGATTATGCAGTAATGGAAACAGGTTTGGGCGGTAGATATGACGGAACAAACGTTGTTTCCCGATCAGATAAACTATCAGTTTTAACAAAGATCGGCTTGGATCATATAAATATTTTAGGGAAAACGATTGAAAAAATTGCGTTTCAAAAAGCAATGATTATCAACAATAAAAGCCAGGCGATTTCAATCAATCAAGAGCCAGAGGTGGAGAAAGTGATCAGGGAAGTGGTGGAAAAACATAAAGCTAAGCTTCGATTTGTATCTTCTCCGTCATTCCCGCGGAGGCGGGAATCCATTTGTCTGGATCCCCGTCTTCACGGGGATGACAATGTTTTGCCAATGGTACAAAATCTTAGCTTAATCGGCGAGTATCAAAAAGAAAACGCCGGTTTGGCATTGGCAACCATTAACTTTTTGAGCAAGAGAGACAGATTTATTATTAATCAAAATAAAATTAATGAAGTTTTTGAAAAGGCTGTTTTTCCCGGACGTTTTGATATCAAAAAAATCCTGCCTGCCGGCAGGCAGGTACCAAAAACTGTTATTTTTGACGGGGCTCATAGTCCCCAAAAAATGAAAGCATTTACGGAAGCGTTAATTCAAAAATATCCAGGGATTAAATTTAATTTTTTATTATCCTTTAAAAAAGGAAAAGAATATCAAAGCATGTTGAAAATGATGATTCCTTGGGCGGATTCAATTATTCTAACAAGTTTTTTTACTGATAATCAAGATATGATTAATTTGTCAGAGGAACCATCGATTGTTGGTCAGCAATTAAAAAAAATCGGTTTTTACAATTTCACAATAATTCCATCGTATAAAAAAGCCTGGGAATTTATTCTAAATAAAAAAGAACCAATTGTTGTTACGGGATCACTATATTTGATAGGGGAAGTTTATAAGTTGATAAAAAATAACTAAGCGATTAAGATAGGGTATTATTATGGTAAAGCATCCCGAATTCCAATATCTAGATCTTCTCAAAGACATCCTAAAAAACGGCGTGAAAAAGCCGGTTTGGGGCAATCCCGGCGTTTTTATCAAAGGCGTTTTTGGCCGGCAGATCAGATTTGATCTGTCCAAAGGCTTTCCTCTTTTAACAACCAAAAAAGTTTTTATGCGGGGGATCGTCCACGAGCTTATCTGGTTTTTAAGAGGTGACTCAAATATTAAATATTTAGTTGATAATGATGTTCATATTTGGGATGAATGGGGATTTAAGCGATTCAAGGAATCGCAAATCCGAAATCCGAAATCCGAAATCCAAAAATTAACACAGGAAGAATATATCCAAAAGATTAGAGAAGATAAAGAATTTGCAAAAAAATATGGCGAATTGGGGCCGGTGTATGGAGTTCAGTGGCGGCGTTGGAGTGCTCAAAATAATAAAACCATTGATCAGTTAGGTTGGGTGATTAATAAGTTAAAAGATCCGAAGCAAAGATTTAGAAAACATCTAATTGTTTCTGCCTGGAATCCGGCTTATATCTATGAAATGGCTCCATCAAGAGAACAATCAGTGGCTCTTCCGCCCTGTCATACGATGTTTCAATTTAATGTTTTAGGCAATCGTCTCAATTTACAGCTTTATCAACGGAGCGCTGATATTTTTTTGGGCGTACCATTTAATATTGCCTCTTATTCATTACTTCTTCTCATGGTTTCTCAAATCGTTGATATTCCCGCCGGTGATTTTGTCCATACTTTTGGCGACGTGCATATCTACTCAAACCATTTTAAGGCTATTAAAGAACAGCTGAGGCGAAAACCTAGACCATTTCCGAAAGTTAAATTAAACCAGAAAGTAAAAAACATAGATGATTTTAAATTTGAAGACGTTGGAGTTATTAATTATGATCCCTATCCGACGATTAAGGGAGAAGTTACTGTCGTTGGAGGGTTCTAAAGGAAATAACAAATTACAAATAACAAATGTCAAATCAAATTTAAATATCAAATGTTTAAATATTAAAACATTTATTATTTGTTATTGATTTATTATTTAACATTTGTCATTTGACATTTTATGATTAGCATTATTGCTGCCATTGGTAAGAATCGGGAACTAGGTAAAAATAATAAGCTTCTTTGGTACATTCCTGAGGATTTCAAAAGATTTAAAGAACTAACATCAGGACACGTCATCATTATGGGAAGAAAAACCTACGAGTCAATCGGAAAACCACTACCGAATAGAGTAAATATTATTGTGACACGTGACATAAAAAAATTCGAAATTCGAAATTCGAAATCCAAAACAAATTCAAATTTTCAAAATTCAAATAATCAAAACGGTTTCGAGTTTCGGGATTCGTACCTCGAATTTAATAAAAATTTCGTCGTATGTTCTTCACTTGAAATAGCCATCAAAAAGGCAAAAAGATTAGAGCGAAACGAAATTTTTATCATTGGCGGAGCGGAAATTTATAAACAAGGGATCAAATATGCCGATAAACTTTATCTAACATTGGTTGATAAAGAATTCCCCGATGCCGACGCCTTTTTCCCAGACTATAGTCAGTTTAAAAAAATTGTTTTTGAAGAAAATCATGCTTCGGGCAATATTAAGTTTAAATTTGTTGACCTCACAAAATAAGTTTATGTTATTATTTATTTAATGGATAACTTTACTCCGTTAAAAAGCGAAAAGAAAAAAAAGGTAAACAAGTTTTTGGTTTTTGGTAATTTATTTTTGGTAGTTATAATTGCTGTTGTTGGTATTTTCTATTACAACAATACTTTAATTACAACACAACAAAAAGCTACCGCTCCTTTACCAACCTGGGCTCCGACCGCAACCAGAACACCAACAATCTCTACGCCATCAAAAACACCAACGCCGACCTTGGTTTTATTATCAGCACAAACGTTGACGCTGGAACCGACGGAACAAGTAAGTCTGTCACCTACGGAGACAATTTTTTCAACCGCTACAGCTACGCCGACGGAAATCATTATTGCAAAAGTATCGACATCATCAACGACAATTGTCAATTTACCGGTAACTGGTACAATTAAGTCGATGATATATATCATTCCCTCTTTGATAATTATTGCCGGATTAATATTATAAATTTTTAAAATTATTATGGCTAAAACCACAACTGAAGGGACAGATTTCGGATCAATGTTTAGAAAATTAGAAGTTACCTTGGAAGAATATTTAGGAAAAAAAGCTCCATCGATCCCAAAAGGATGGAAGGAGATTATCGTTAAATTTGCCCCATATTTAGCCATTATTGGCGTAGTTATGGGTATTCCCGGGGTTTTGGCTCTGCTTGGAATGGGAGCATTTTTGGCGCCCTTAGGACTGGTCGGAGGAATAGTGACAGGACGACCATTTTTGGGAATAGGATACATTGTCAACGTTTTATTTTTAGGAGTAATGGTTTTGCTTGAAGCTTTGGCCATCCCCGGGTTATTTTCCCGATCAAAAAAAGCCTGGACTTTACTGTATTGGAGCGCTTTAGTTGGCGTCGTCCAGAATATTGTCAGCTTTAATGTCGGGGGATTGGTCATCGGCGGCTTGCTGTCGATGTATTTCCTTTTCCAGGTAAAAGAGTATTATAAATAAACTTGGAAAACCGTTCGAAAGCGTCTTTTAGTTCTCGACCAATGCGAAAAAGTTGGATGTCATAGAAAAAGGTTATCGCGCAAGTGGTCGAGAAAAAATCCGTTTCCTCACGGTCCTAATCTGCAAAAGCAAAAGTATTGATTTATCAAATTAAGCTCAGTGAAGGTATTTTTTGATAATCGCCAGGGGTCCCCTTTGGGGTGTGGCGTTCAAAAAATACCGAAACGAGCTTAGTACTCCATCTTCTTCATGTTATTATATTAGGATGAACTTGGATAAATATAATTATTTTCTTCCGGAAAAAAATTTAGCTTTAGAACCGACAATTCCCCGCGATAGTTCCAAACTCTTTGTTTACAACACAAAAACAGATTTAATTTCCTTTGACTATTTTTATAATCTCGATAAATATCTGCCTGAAAATTCTTTTATGGTCTTGAACAATACCAAAGTGCTTCCGGCCAGAGTAGTTATGAGGAAATCAACAAGAGGGAAAGTTATTTTGTTATTTCTTGTTAACGAGTTAACCCATTCGGCAAGCTCAGGGCAAGCGGGTTCACGGACTATCTCAGCAATGGCTGATAGGAAAGTTAACGTCGGTGATAAATTATTTTTTAATAAAGATAATTATGTTGAAGTAGTTGCTCAAAAAGAACATATTTTTGAATTAGAATTCAATTTTGATCGAAAACATTTGTTTTTTCTTTTAAAAAAATACGGGACGATGCCAATTCCACTCTATCTAAAAAAAACTCCATTAAAACGGGATGAATTATTAGAAAAATACCAAACAATTTTTGCCAAAACAGAAGGTTCGGCAGCCGCTCCGACTGCCTCCTTACATTTTACTGATAGGGTTTTTAATAAGTTAGATAAGAAGGGAATTAAAAAATATTTTGTTACCTTGCACGTGGGCTTAGGAACATTCGCACCAATTACTGATCAAAATATAAAACAAAAAAAACTTCATGAAGAATATTTTGAAATTGATGTAAAAACACTACAGTTAATTAATCAATCAAAGTCAGAGAAGAAAAAAATAGTGGCGGTGGGGACGACGGTAACGAGGACTTTAGAGTCGGCGGTCGAAAATTTTATCACACGAGAGTCTCACCATTCCGACTTCGTCGTCATGGTCCCCTCGAAAGTGAAAAATTTTCTCCCGCCTCCTCATGCTATTTTTGATAAAACAGAACTTTTTATTTTTCCTCCTTATAATTTTAAAATGGTTGACATTATGGTCACCAATTTTCATCTGCCGAAATCGTCACTGATGATGTTGGTGGAAGCGTTTTTACAACATAAAGGAGCCAAGAAAAGTTTAGTAGAGTTGTATAATATTGCAATCAAAAATAATTTTCGCTTTTATTCGTTTGGCGATGCGATGGTGATCATTTAGTGTTGAAATAAACCTATAGTTTTGATAGAATATAACTTCATTTTTATACTTATTTATTAAAACAATGAATCAAAATCAAATTGAAAATCATAACAAAAGATTTATCAGGAGACCGTACCATGTCGGTTCAGATGGATTATCTACTATCAAAGGACTCAAATTTAAAACAATATCTAAAGAACAATATTTTATGTTGGCCATGATGATGTTGCCATATGCTTTATTACCAATTGCAGATGGATTTCATAATAATCAGCCGATCCAGTTGGCAACCACTAATCATCCTGAATCGACTGGTTTTCATCTTCAAACACCGTCAGGAATAATGGCAGAAATTGGTCAAATGCCGGTTTTTGAAGAGATATCAAGTCAAATGGTTGATCTTTATAATAAACAAATTGATCCGAAACTTCATATCGCACCGTCTCACCCAAAAGTTAATGCAGCCATGGCAAAAGCGGTTGGCCTGAATCCAAAAGAAATTAAAGGTAGAGGCCGCTCGGAGTGGTCTGATAAATACTTTCAGACCCTGGAAAATAACGGTATTAAATTGAGCGGTTTTGAGAAAGTGACAGCGACCGGTCTTTTTGCCTTTGGGGTAGTAATTGAAGAAGGTGGAAAATTGTTCAAATATGGTTGGGATAAAGTTGGTAAAAAAGTAGTTCGGATGGAAATTACCAACAAATCTCAATTATTAAGTGTAGTTAAGAATGTTTTAACAAACACGGTTTCTGGCGAGGGATGGGATAATGTTAATCAATCAACCATTGATAAAAGTCCGTCAGCCGAAGCGACCGCCCAAGCGGTGGCAGTAGAAAAACTAAAAAATCCGGAGAATTTTCAAATAATTGCTTTATCAAGCGTTGCCGCGATTCCTCTTAATCCTGGTCAAGTAATACTATCTGAAGAAGCGATCAGAGCTGGAGCAACTGTACTTCTCGACAGTGTTGGTAATGTTATTGGTTTGGCAGTTCCTTTAACAGCAATTGGTACCTTACTTGTCAATCCAGCTATCGTTCAAGATATGATTGAAGGACCACCGAAAATATTAATTAATAACCAATGGTATCAGTTAACCATTGATCAGGCAACCTTATTAAGACTTGGTCAGCCAATTGACATTAATGGGCAGATTATTAATCCAAACGGTCAGGTGATTGCCAGGATTCAGACAGTTTCTACGGCCCAAGATAACAATTCATCTCAATTAAGCAATACTTCAAACTCGCCAGAAATAACTCCACAAGCAACTCAGTTGTCATCATCGGATCAAAAAATATTTGATTATGAACAATATAAAAAAGATCATCCAAATGTTGCTAGAGTATTAGAAGAATTAGGTTTAGATAATCGTTATTTTTTAAAAGGAGTAGTTAGAGATAAGGCAGATGAGAAATTTGAAATTCCTTATATTGATTTAAGTAAAGCAGAAAATCAAGAAGAAACTGTCAATTCATTAATTGAAGCCGCACGAGCCGATGGAGTTAGATTAATATTAAATGTTGGGCCAAGCACTTCAGGTCAGCCAGCTGAAATAGCCATCAATAATCCTAATGTTTTAGTAATAGCGATAGATAAGAATAATTCTCCTATACAGGGATATGCTGTTTTTGAAAGATCACCTAAATCTTCAACCTTAAGTTCTTTGGCGGTTTTTTGGAAAAAAGATTTATTTGATTTAAAACCTGAATATAACTTTGATGAAATCTATATTATTGCTCCAGCTCCTTATGAGCAAGATCAGTTTAATCTTATTGCTCAATCAGTTAAATTGTTGTCTTCCGGAGGAAAAATCAAGATTTTTTTTGATCCAAGCACATTTACTAATCTTAATAAATTGAAGAGTATTTTTAGTAGCGATCCTAATTTAACTGTATTGGAAAATATTATTAATCCGGATCAAATTTATGAAAGTTATGGAATTACATCACAGTATTTACTTGAATCCAATACTATTGGTTCGATGTTAACCATAATAAAAAAATAGAAAACCTTTCATTATTAGATTAAATAATAACTTCAATATAATAAGAACTATGTCTAAGTTATTTAAAGTTTTTCACAGATCAAAAAAATCCAAAGCCCGGCTGGGGAAAATAAAAACAGATCACGGCGCAATTAAAACGCCGGCGTTTGTTCCTTGTGCCACAAAAGGAACAATTAAATCCTTGTCACCTCAATTAATCAAAGAAATTGGGATCCAGGCCAGTTGCGTAAACACTTATCATTTAGTTACTCATCCGGGTACGGAGATTATTGAAAAAGCTGGAGGAATACATGAATATTCTAAATTGGAGATTCCACTGATGAGTGATTCGGGAGGATTTCAGGTATTCTCACTAGCCAGAAATAGTAGAGACTCGGCAACGCAAATTTTTCAGAAAACCTACAAAACTGAAAAATTTGCTTTTGCCTCGTCTCAAAACCAAACAAGAAAAGTCGATGTTCGTGGTGAAGAACAACCTTTGCTAGTGAAAATTTCTGATGATGGGGTAAAGTTTCGATCGACTTTTGATGGACGACTAATTGAATTTACGCCGGAAAAATCCATGGAATACCAAAGGCAAATAGGTGCTGATATTAATATGGCATTTGATGAATGTACTTATTATCCGGCGACGCATAAATATGCTCAAAAGGCGATGGAGAGAACACATGATTGGCTTACGAGATGTATAAAAGCTTGGGATCAAAAATTTTTTGACGGAAAACAAAAAACCCTGCCTGCCGGCAGGCAAGGCGCAAAAAATTTGATCCCTTCGCTTTCAACTAATAATCAATTTCTCTACGGCGTTATCCAGGGCGGAACATTTGAGGATTTGCGGAAAAAATCGGCCGAATTTGTGGTTTTACAAAATACTCCGGGAGTGGCAATTGGGGGAGTATCGGTTGGGGAAACAAAGATCGAAATGAGAGAGCAGGTAAAATGGGTTTCTGATTATCTGCCAAAAGACCGGCCCGTCCATTTGCTTGGGGTCGGGCAGATTGACGATATTATTGATTTGGTGAAATATGGAGTTGATACTTTTGATTGTGTTGAACCGACGAGATTGGCCCGCATGGGAACAATTTATCAAATGGGAAAAGCTCGACACCAAAAATTTTTTGACGGAAAACAAAAAACCGCAAAAAATTTGGTGTCTTCACTTTTAGGACAAACAGATATTTTTAAAAGCCTCTATAAAGCCGATTTTTCTCCAGTTGATGAAAATTGCAATTGTTACGTCTGCAAAAATTTTACTAAATCATATCTTCATCATTTATTTAAACAGCGGGAAATTATTGGCTACACTTTAGCGACCTATCATAATTTGTGGGTGATGGAGAAGTTATTTGAGAAGATTAGAGAAATGATTAGTGAAGATTTAATATAATTGGTGGAAATTCTGTTTAAAATCCGAAAAGATCTGTTAAAATTAGTTTTTTAAATCACTAAATACACAATGTCCAATATACAAGAATATACAAATACAAGACCCTTGGAATCATACACTTTTCATAGCCAAATGATTACTTTATTTGATAAATCAGAAGACAAATTAAATATACCTCAACCAAAAGAAAGAGATATAAGAAAAATTTTAGGTTTTATTGAGGATAACAATATAATGTCAAATAAATTAGCAGGAGATAGAATGATTTATGCCTTATTAAAAGAAGAAAAAAAATTAAAAGGAGACTGTAAGTTAGGGGTAGTAGTTTGTATTGATGGTAGAATTTCAATCCTTCATCAGTTTGGCCGGACTGTCAATACTTGGGAAATAGCCGGATCTTTGGTTGAAGCAGAAAAAAGATCCGATCAAAAAGTATATTTAACCTCACAAAGATTGATTGGTACTTTGATCGATGCGGCAGATTTTTTAGGAGATCGCAATCTACTCGAAATAGTGACTGCTCATACCAGTTCTGATCCGGAACACAAATGCGGAAAAATGACAGGAGTTGCTAAAGCTAATAATCTTAAAACTGATCGAATAGATAAGATTGCTATGGATGCAGCTGAATTAAGACGTCAAGCAATTGAAAATAAATATAATGAAATTTTGATTGATCGAAATAGAAACCCTCAGGTACAAGTAGCAATTACAGCGATGATCGATACCGACACAATGGGATTTATTTTAAATTATGGAAAAGACAATCCATTATCAACAACACAAATTATTAAAGACGGATTAGCAGATAAAATTAAAAAAGAACTTTCAAATGTCGGAGAATTTGGTTCAATGAAACAAGGATTTGTTGAAATTAAAAGCTACCAGACATATTTAGAGAGAACATTAATGATTACTAATTATTTGATGAAAACGGAAACAAAAGGTAGTTATTCTCAAATCAATTCTATCAAAAAATATATTTCTGTAAATTATCCAAAATTAACTCCAGACCAACAACAGGCGCTTTTATTTACTATCTGTCGGACAATTGCTAATCAGTATGTAACCGGCTTGGCTGGAGAGGAAATATTCGATCATCCATATTCTCAACACACCGAAGATTATATTGTAGTTTCGCCTTTTGGAAAGCCTTTTGGTCGATTTGATCTTAGTCGACAGAGTTTTGGCAGTACTCCTAATGATCGTCAGGATGCCCTTGAACATGTAAGGACAAAATTAAGCATTATGGATACTCATACAAAACATAATAAGCATAGAGCACCGAAAATAATATTTATTTCCACTCCGGTTAAAAAGGAGATTTTAGGTATAGTTAAAGGAAGTCCTACCTTTGCAGAAATAGTTGATAGTAATAGAAGATACTATCAATTTTTACTTGAAGATCAAGAAATAAAAACGCAAATATTAGAAGGAAGAATCATTTTAGTTCCTATATTGGTTGATGATGATACCGGTGTTGTTTTGGAAATTATGGAAGATAATCCTTTATTTGTCAATCAAGGAAGTTCTTTAAGTGATATGCCTGAACAAATATCTTAAAATCAACCTCTTTTTTCCCTTCCAACTGAACTTTTTTGATAATTAATTTTCCGTTGACTAATTCCATATCGATAATTTTGAGCCGTTTACCATTGGGAAGGATAGTCCAGAGGCCGGGCCAAGGACATAACCCCCGAAAAAGGTTATAAACTCTTTTGGGGGAATTTCCAATTTCAAGTTTCAAATTTTCAAAAGAAATAAAACCGTCTTGTTTATTTAATTTTTTAGTATAAGTTGCCTGCTTATGATTTTGTTCTTTTGCTTTTAACTCGTTAACCCGTGAACCCGTTAACTGAATAACAGTCTTCTTAAACATTTCAAACGCCAGATCAGTCAATTTCTTCTCCAAATCCGGTCTTTTGTCGTCCTGATCTATCGTTGAACTTTCTTGAACAATAATAGGACCATGGTCAATCTCTTCATCCATTTTGAAGATACTAACCCCAGTTTCTTTATCGCCGTTAATTAAAGCAGTTGCCATCGGGGAAGTCCCGCGATATTTTGGAAGGAGTGAGGGGTGAATACACCAAAAGCCATATTTCGGAAGATTAAGCAATTCTTTGGGAATCAGCTTGCCGTAAGCATAAACGAGAGCAAGGTCAATGTTTTTAAGCTCGACGCCGAAATTTTTTGACGGAAAACAACAAACCGCAAAAAATTTGACGTCTTCGCTTTTATTATATTTTTCTGTAATTATTTTTACCGGAGTGGGTGTCAAAATTTGTTTTCTGCCGGCCAGAGAATCGGGCTGAGTTACGACCAGTTTTATTTCAACAGGAAGACTTTTATCCAATAAGATTTTTTCCAAGAAATCAGCCGAGAAATCCGGTGAGCCAAAATAAGCCAGAGTTAGTTTTTTCATTAATTTATTATATCAAAGCCACCACTCAAAACTCAAAAACCCCTATAGTATTGACTTTTTTATCTAAGTTCTGTAGCATAGGAAACATGAGATATATTACAGTACTTGTCCAATGTAACTTATGTCATGGCAATGTCGGTACAAAAGAAATTCCTCAACGGAGAGTCTATGGCTATCGAGCTTTAGGCAAATTATTATTAGGATTAACAGAACCTCATAGAAGAATGCATATTGAAAATGGAGATATTACTTTTAACTCTACACTAGGTTTTAGTGTAGTTAGAATCGAACATAATTATATTGAAAGATGTCCTAAAAAAGAAGGAAAATTAGGAAGTTTTTGTATAAATTCTAAAAGAGAAATAGTTAAATATGGCAGTTCTTGGTCTGCAGATTATTATAGTGGACGTCCTGAAGTAAGGTAAATATTTATTTACTTTTTCATCTCAAACAAAATTGCCGGTGCAGTGGCGTCTTCTTTAATTTCAAGACCGGCCGGATATGTAAATTTCAGTCCCCACTTTTTACTCTTATAGTTAACATATTTAATTGGAGTAGGGCTTGGAGCGGGTAAGGTTGGTGTAATCTTCAGAAGATAGTCAACCACCTTGTTATTTTTTTCAACCCGTTGTCCATGACGGACTCCGAGAATAAAAACAAGGATAATAAAAAGAAAGATCAGAAAAAAATAAGATTTTAACTTCATAAACTAAAGTATAGCAAAACAACTTGATTATTTCCCAAAAAAAGATTATAAGTTAACTATGAAAAAAAAGTTTTTCTTTCTTTATTTCTTCCCAATTTTATTGATAATATTCTTTCTTTTTGGACACGGCACTTTTGCACAAACCCCTCCTCAAGTCACTGATTTAGGTTCCGATATCATATTAGAATGTGCAATGTTTACTACTACAGACGTGAATGGGACACCAAACGCACATGGGTACCCTTGGTCGATTGAAAATGGCGTTTATACCGGAACCTGCTCATCGAGAACAAAGTGTGACATTGTCCTGTGTTTAGGTAGTGTAGGTCAGTATAATTGCACAACCTTTGATCCGGCAAAAGACGTTGAATATTTTGGTCAGGACAATACCGGGAGGGGGCTGCCGGTTGTGAAACTGGCTTCAGGAAATAACTTTTTTAATCCTGGGGCAATCAGTGAAGCGGGTCAGATGTTAAATGCTAAAGC
>Ga0172375_10001543_pt1 | contig 36980 bp, 27 predicted proteins | sample LakKiv1m_FD_114537 | JGI IMG/M metagenome (GOLD analysis project Ga0172375, IMG submission 114537) | Freshwater microbial communities from Kabuno Bay, South-Kivu, Congo - kab_092012_11.1m | ecosystem: Environmental > Aquatic > Freshwater > Lake | place: Democratic Republic of the Congo... | reverse complement strand
ATTAATATATGAACCTGAACTAATAATATTATTGGCAAAATTAGCTGTTACTGAAATATTATCTGTAACATTTATATCAGTTCTGGAAGCTGTTAAAACTCCATCTGACCAATCAACAAAGTGGTAATGATGATCAGGAATTGCTGTTACTTCTGTACCATCAGCATTATCATCAACTAATTGTGGTGAAATTCCTGTGATACTTCCATTTGCTCCTGCTGTGTAAGTTAAAATATTATGAACTGTTGTAATAGTAAATATATCCGACACTCCTCCTATGTCTAAAACTAAATCTGTTGCTATTCCGTGTAAAGCTGATGAAGTTTGGTGTACTGTTACTGTATCTCCATTTACTACTGTTCCTACAATTGAAGTATATGCTCCACCGTTTATAGAATATTCACATACTGTTCCTGTGCATGAAGTTATTGATATTGGTGAAGAGTTATTTATATCTGCTACTGTTATTGTATTTGATGTGTATTCTGTAGATATGTTTACATCTGTTTGGTCAGTGAAAGTAAATGTGTCTGGGGTTGTGTCGGTGGGGATGAGTTTTAAAATAAAAATATCATTTCCTCCTGCTGAAGTTAAATTAGCTGTTCCTACTCCAGGATCAAAATCTACAGTTCCTGTAAAATATCCTGTAGTATAAACATTTCCACTAGAATCAACTGTAAGTGATTGACCTATATCAGATAAAGTACTTCCAATTCTTTTTGCCCAAAGATAATCACCATTTATATCCAATTTAGAAACATAAATATCAGCTGATCCAGCTGAAACTAAATTTTGTATTCCTACTCCAGGATCAAAATCTGTTGTACTACTAAACTGGCCTGTTGAATATATATTACCATTAGAATCAAGTTGAATATTCCATCCTGAATCAGTTGTTTGACCAATTAAACCTTTTCCAAAAACATAATTACCATCTGTATCTAATTTAGAAATAAAAATATTGTTTGTACCAATTGATGTAAGAGTATGTCCACCACCAGCAGGATCAAAATCTACAGTTCCATTAAAATATCCTGTAGTATAAACATTTCCACTAGAATCAACTATAATTGAATTTCCAACATCAGCTAAATTACTTCCAATTCTTTTTGCCCAAATATAATTACCATCTGTATCTAATTTAGAAATAAAAATATCATTTCCTCCTGCTGAAGTTAAATTAGCTGTTCCTACTCCAGGATCAAAATCTACAGTTCCATTAAAAATTCCTGTAGAATAAACATTAGAGTTAGAATCTAAAGCTATTCCCCAACCTGAATCACTCGAAGTAGATCCTATTTGTTTTACCCAAACATAATTACCATCTGTATCTAATTTAGAAATAAAAATATCATTTCCTCCTGCTGAAGTTAAATTAGCTGTTCCTACTCCAGGATCAAAATCTGTTACAGAAGAAAACATACCAATTGTATATATATTACCACTAGTATCAACACTAATACTACGTACTTTATCAGTTCCACTTCCTATCATACCTTTCGCCCATAAAAGATCACCCAATGAATTATATTTCAAAATATATACACTAGATGCACCAGCTGTAGTTAAATTTGTTACTACTCCACCTGGATTAAAATCTACAGTACCAGTAAAAAATCCTGCAGTATACATATTACCACTATTATCAACTGCAATAGGCCATCCTTGATCAGCTCCAGTAGATCCTATTTGTTTTGCCCAAACATAATTACCATCTGTATCTAATTTTAAAATAAAAATATCAGTAGATCCATTTGATGTAATATTTCCACCTCCAAAATTTACTGTTCCAGAAAAACCTCCTGTCGTATAAATATTACCAACAGCGTCAGTTTTAATTCCCCATCCTTGATCAGCTGATAACCCACCAAAAGCTTTTGCAAAACTAAATTGAACATCATCAGCAAAACAAGCAGAAAAAGAAAAAATCATTACAAACAAAACAAAAATTTTAAAAATTAAATTTTTCATATATATATATTATATTATAATTTATTTGCAAAGTCTAATAAAAATATAACTGAAAAGAATATATTAAATTACTCAAACATTATGAAAAAAATTTTTATATACTCCTTACTAATAAAAATAGTTCTTTAATCTTGAAATTTTTTCATGCTGGCGAAGTTTTTCATGAACCTTAGCTTCAATCTGACGAATACGCTCACGAGTAACTCCAAATTCTTCTCCTACTCTTTCAAGAGTGTGTTGTATACCATCAATTAAACCATAACGCATTTCAAGAATTTTTCTTTCTTTTGGATTTAACTCATCTAAAACAGAACGAATCTGGTCAGAAAGAATTCTACGTGAAGATTCTTGATCAGGGCGTAAAATTTTATCATCTGGAATAAAATTTTCCAAAGTTGATTTATCATCATCACTACCTACTGGTTGTTCTAAAGAAATTGTTTCTTGGCTAATATTTTCAATAACATGAATTTTTTCAACTGGAATTCCCATTTCAGTTGCTATTTCTTCTGCCAATGGTTCACGTCCTAAATCCTGACTAAGTCTTCGATGTATTTGTTTATATTTTGAAATAGTTTCAACCATATGAACTGGAATACGAATAGTTCTAGATTGATCAGCTAAAGCACGAGTGATAGATTGACGAATCCACCAAGTAGCATAAGTAGAAAATTTATATCCTTTCGTCCAATCAAATTTTTCAACAGCTTTAAATAAGCCTAAATTACCTTCTTGAATTAAATCAAGTAAAGTTAAATCTGCACTTCGTCCAACATATTTTTTTGCAATTGAAACAACTAAACGTAAATTTGCTCGAGCAAGTAAATTTTTTGCTTCTTCATCACCTTTTTCTATTCTTTTAGCTAAATCTTTTTCATCACTTGCATAAATAAGTGAATACTGACCAATTTCTTTTAAATACATTTGAATTGAATCATGAACACCAGATTTTAATAATTCTTTTTCGTCAAATCCAGCATCTAAATTAAGCAAATTTCCACCTTCTAAAACATCAATACCAGCAACTGCAAATTTTTCATAAAGTTCATCTAAAAATAAAATATCATTTTCTATATTTGGAAAAATTTTTAATATTTCATCATAAGTAATAAAACCTCTCTTTCGTCCTTTTTCTACAAGCTCATTTGAAATACGCTCTAATTCCTGTGCCTTTTTTTCACTAGCTGAAAGTTTTTTTACTATCTCTTTTTTAGGTTTTTTTACTATTTTTAATTTCTTTTTTATTTTTTTAACAACCTTTTTTTTCTTTAAAATTTTAGATTTTTTAATAATTTTTTTAGTCTTTTTTACTTTCTTTTTTAAAGTTTTTTTATTCTGTTTTTTTATTTTATTTTTTTTCATTTATTTAAATTAAATTATTTTTTTGAACGACTATTTTTTATTTCTTGAATCTTACTATTAATATCATTAATATCTTTTAAAATTTGAGTGGCATTTGCATTATCTTTCTTTTCTTCCATAATTCTCAATTCTTGCATTTTTTTGAATAATTTTTCTTTTAGATATTCCTCTTTTAGATTTAACAATAACTCTGTTATCTCTTTTTCTAAATTTATATCTTGTCCATAAAAAATTTCTGCTTCAAATATTAAATCTTCTAGAAAATCTTTAGTTTTTTCTTTTATTTCTTTTTCATTTGTATTTAAAATTTCAAAAACTTCATTTTGTAATTTAGAAACATCAACTTTTTGTTCTTTTAAAGTTTTTTGCCAAAAAATAATACCAAGTAATCTACGTTCAATATAATCTTTCTTAAATATTGTGCTCTCAATTTTTTGTACTTCTTTTACATCTTTTTTATTATACTTTATTTCCTGTTCTATTTTCTTTAAATCATCTTTTAAATCAGATTCTGGAATTTGTGTTAAACTATTTATTTTTTTTATAAAATACGATTTTTCAATTGAGCTTTCAATAGCATTTACATAGGGTAATATTTTTTCTTTAACTTCCCTACCTATTTTTCGTTGATCTCCTTGAAAATTCTTCAAAACCTTTTCTAAAAGAAATTCTATCAAATGTTTTGAATTTCGAATAGCTTCTTTCCATGCATCTATGCCTTTCTGTGAAATTAAATCAGCTGGGTCAACACCATCTGGCATAGAAACAGCTTTAACATCCATCCCAAAAGAAAGAGCAATTTTACCAGCTCGAGCTGATGCACTAATACCTGCTTTATCAGAATCAAAAGCTAATAAAATGTTATTTGATAAGCGTAAAACCAAACCTAAACTAGAAATAGAATTATCCTTTGAAATTGTAGAATCTGAAAGAGCTGTCCCTGAAGTTGCAATTGTGTTTCTAAACCCAGCTTGATGAGATAATACTAAATCAAACTGTCCTTCAACTAAAATAGAAAAATTATTTTTACGAATTGAATCTTTTGCTTTGTCTAAGCCATATAAAACAGAAGACTTATTAAAAATAATAGTTTCCGGACTATTTAAATATTTTGCCGATTTTCCATCATCAATAAAAAGTCTTCCTGAAAAAGCAATTATACGACCACTAGAATCAGAAATTGGAAACATAATTCTTCCACGAAATCTATCATAATATCCCTTCTCCGATTTTTTTATCAAACCAGCTTTTTCCATTTCAATATCACTAAATCCTTTTTTCTGTATAAAAAAATTAAGCTCTCTCCATTCATTTTTTGCAAATCCTATTCTAAAATCTTTTATACTTTTTTCTTCTAATCCTCTAGATTTTAAATAATCTAATACTTCTTTATTTTGAATTAAATTATTTTCAAAAAATTTAGTCGCTTCTTCCATTGCTCTAAATAATTTTTCTTTTTCACTTTCTTCTTTGGGATTATAATTTTCTAAAACAACTCCAGCTCTTTCTGCCAATAATTTAAGCGATCCTCTAAAATCAAGACCTTCAAATTCTTCCACAAAAGTAAAAATATCTCCTTTCGCTCCACAGCCAAAGCAATAATAATTTCCTCTGTCGTTAGAAACAAAAAAAGAAGGAGTTTTTTCATTATGAAAAGGACATCTAGCTTTTAGGTTAGATCCTACTTTTTCTAATTTTATGTAAGAAGAGACAACTTCTTGGATTGAAAGCCTCTCCTTAATTTTTTGAACCGGAGAGTTCATAATTTTATTCTTCTATAACTGGAACAGATTCTTTTTTTCTAAAACCAGTTCCAGCTGGAATTAATCGTCCTATTATAACATTTTCTTTTAATCCTCTTAATGTATCAACACCTCCTTTAATAGCATTTTCAATAAGAACTCTATTTGTATTTTGAAATGAAGCAGCTGACAACCAACTCTTAGTTCGAAGAGAAACTTCAGTAATTCCAAGTGCAATAATTTCACCTTTTGCCTCTTTTTCATCTCGTGCAGTAACTCTTAAATTTTCTTCAATTAATGCAGAATTTTCAACAATATCACCAACAGAAAAATTAGTTTCTCCAGCATCTTTTATTTTTCTTCTTGAAAACATTTGACGAACAATAATTTCAGTATGTTTTCTTGAAATAGAAGCGCTCTGAAGTTCATAAACTTTATTTATTTCTCTAATAATATATTCTTCAGCCATTTCTTTTCCACCATATTTAAAAATTTCAGCAATATCTGCAGATCCATCTGTTAATAATTCACCTTTAATCACTTTTGCGCCAACTTTTACAATTGGAGTTCGACGAAATGGAGCAATATATTCTATTTCATTATCTTTTCCATCTGCTTTTGAATCTGATAAAACTTTTATCAAAGTTTCTTTTTCATCTTTCTTTTTTATTTCAATTACTTCTCCATCTGTTTGAGAAACAATTGCAGGATTTTTTGGAATTCTTCTTTCAAAAATTTCTTCAACACGTGGAAGACCAGTAGTGATGTCAGTTCCTGCGACACCTCCAGCGTGGAAAGTACGAAGTGTAAGCTGAGTTCCTGGTTCACCAATAGCTTGAGCCGCAATAATACCAACAGCTTCTCCAAGTTGAACTAAATGATTTCTTCCCAAATCTAATCCATAACATTTCTGACAAATACCATGAGCTGTTCTGCATGTAAGTGGTGATCGAACAAAAACTTCTGTAAAACCAGCACCTTCTATATTTCTAGCTTCTTCTTTTGTAATTAAAAATCCTTTTTTATAAACTATATTTCCATCTTTATCTTTCAAATCTGCAGCTAAAACTCTTCCTCTTATATTTTTTGAAAGAGAAATTTCAACTCCAGAAATATTTTCTTTTCTAACTAATTTTCCTTCTTTAGTTCCGCAATCTTCTTCAGTTATTATTACATCCTGAGAAACATCAACAAGTCTTCTTGTTAAATAACCAGCTTTAGCAGTATTCAAAGCTGTGTCAGAAGCACCTTTTCGAGCACCGTGAGTTGTAATGAAATATTCAATAGGAGAAAGACCTTCTTGGTAACAAGGAATAATTGGAAATTCCAATGTTTGTCCTTGGTTATTTTGAATAAGACCTTTCATACCAGTCATTTGCACCAACTGCCCCATAGAGCCTCTAGCACCAGAAGTAAATAAATCAAAAGTTGAACCATTTTTATCAAGAGTTTTAGGTAAAACTTTTTCTAATTCTTTTTTAGATTGAGTCCATATTTCAATAACTTTTTGATACCTTTCTTCTTCAGAAAGAAGTCCTTCTTTCCATTGAGAAACAATTTCTTCTTCTGCTTTTTTACCTTCAACAACAATTTTCTTTTTTTCTTCAGGAACTTTAACATTATCTAAGCCCCAAGTTATTCCTGAAACTGTTGCATATTTAAAACCAAATTGTTTTATCTTATCTAGAATTGCTGGAGTTTCATCTATACCATAATGCATTATAAGTTCATCTACAAGCGCTGAAAGTCTTTTTTGATTCATTTCATCGTTAATAAAAGCAAAATCATTTGGTAATATACTATTAAATAATAATTTTCCAACTGTAGTTTCAAATAATTCACCACCATATTTTTCATATTTGTGAGTATTTGTTGCTTGAACTTTTATTTTTGCTCTAAGAGAAATAATTCCAAATTCATGCGCTGTGATTGCAGTATTAGGACTAGAAAAATATTTTCCTTCGCCTTCTTCGCCATCAACTGTTTTTGTCATCCAATAAGAACCTAAAACCATATCTTTACTTGGGTGAACTATAGGATCTCCATTTTGTGGTTTAAGTAAATTTTTATTTGCTGCCATTAATTCTTTTGCTTCTTCTTGAGCTTCCACAGAAAGAGGAACATAAACAGCCATTTGGTCTCCATCGAAGTCAGCATTAAAAGCTGCACAAACTAAAGGATGAACTTGAATTGCATTTCCTTCAATTAAAATAGGATTAAAAGCTTGAATACCTAAACGATGAAGTGTAGGAGCACGGTTTAAAAGAACATATTTTCCTTTAATAACTTCTTCAAGAATTGCCCAAACTTCTGGAGTTCTTTCTTCAATTAATTTATTTGCTCCACGAATATTAAAAGTTAATTCTGATTCCAAAATTTTTGAAATCACAAATGGTCTAAATAATTCCAAAGCCATATGTTTTGGTAAACCACATTGATTTAATTTTAATTGTGGACCAACAACAATAACAGAACGTCCAGAATAGTCTACACGTTTTCCAAGCAAGTTTTGACGGAATAAACCTTGTTTTGATTTCAAATTATCAGAAAGAGATTTTAAAGCACGCTTTTGTGATTGACTCATTGCAACACTATCGTTTTGTTTTGCAATTGAATTATCAATCAAAGCATCAACAGCTTCTTGAATTATTCTTTTTTCATTTCGAAGAATAACATCCGGAGCGCTTATTTCTTTCAATTTTCTTAAACGATTATTTCTGTTTATAACTCTGCGATATAAGTCATTCAAATCAGAAGTTGCATGTCTTCCTCCATCAAGAGCAACCATAGGACGAAGAACTGGTGGAATAACTGGAATTACTGTAAGAAACATCCATTCAGGACGAATGTCTGCATAAATCATAGAACGAATAAGTGAAAGTCTTTTTTGTAATTTTTCTTTATCAACAACACTTGCCTTCTCAATCATTTTTTCTGTATGAATTTTTAATTTATTAAGATCAAGATTTTTGAAAATAGAAAAAATTGCTTCTGCTCCGATATTTGCTTCAAAACAAGTTCCGTATTTTAAAGAATAATGATGAAACATAATTTCATTCAAAACTTTTCCTTCATAAATTTCACCGATTTCTTTTTTAGTACTTAAAAATAAAGTTTTTAATTTTTCTTTAGTGTCATCATCAGCAGCATTTTTTACTTTACTCTTATATTCTTTTTCTAAATTTTGAATTACAATTTCTTTTTCTTCTTCAAAAACTTTTGTAACTATATATCCGGCAAAATAAATTACTTTTTCTAAATCAGAAACAGAGATATTTAAAAGGGTGCTCATTCTTGAAGGAACTCCTCTTAAAAACCAAATGTGAGCAACTGGTGTAGCAAGTTCAATATGTCCCATTCTTTCACGACGAACAATAGAACGAGTAACTTCAACTCCACATTTTTCACAAATAATATCTTTGTAACGAATTCGACGATATTTTCCACAATAACATTCATAATCTTTTTCGGGACCGAATATTTTTTCATCAAAAAGACCGCCTCTTTCTGAACGTCCTGTTCTATAATTTATAGTTTCAGGTTTTGTAACTTCACCATAAGACCATTCTTTAATTTGCTCTGGTGATGCAAGTTTTAATTCAATTTTATCAAATTCTGTTATATTTAAAGTTTTCATAAATTTATTTTAGTTATTTTTAATTCTACCTATTTTTATCTGAATTTTTTTCTAACTTAACATCCAGAGCGAGACCTCTCAAATAATTCAACATCACATTAAATGATGCTGGTGAATTGGGGGCTTTGATAGTCTCATTCTTAATAATAGAATCAAAAGTCTGAGAACGACCCATTATATCGTCAGACTTAATAGTAAGCATTTCACGTAAAGTATAAGCAGATCCATAACCTTCAAGAGCCCAGACTTCCATTTCTCCAAATCTTTGTCCTCCACCTTGAGCTTTACCTCCAAGTGGTTGTTGAGTAATAAGAGAATAAGGACCGATTGAACGCATATGTATTTTATCTTCCACCATATGGTGCAATTTCAACATATACATACAACCTACAGCAACATCTTGTTTAAAATCTTCACCAGTTCTTCCATCAAAAAGTTTTACTCTACCATTTTCAGGAAATCCTGCTTTTACTAGCTCTCCTTTTATTTCTTCATGAGTTGCACCAAGGAAAGAAGGAACAATAGCTTGATAACCTAATGTATTAGCAGCCAAACCTAAATGAATTTCCAAAATCTGTCCCAAGTTCATACGAGAAGGCACACCAAGTGGCGAAAGAATAATATCAACTGGAGTTCCATCTGCCATATATGGCATATCTTCTTCTGGAAGCACCATTGAAATAACACCTTTGTTTCCGTGACGTCCTGATAATTTATCTCCAACAGAAATATTTCTTATCTGCGCAACTTCAATAACAATTTTTTTAATTATTCCAACTTCAAGAGTATGACCTAATTCACGAGAAAAAATTTTTATTCCAACAATACGTCCACGCTTTCCGTGTTCCATACGTAATGATGTATCTTTTACATCACGAGCTTTTTCCGCAAAAATAGAACGAAGTAATCTTTCTTCTGGAGTTAATTCTGTTTCTCCTTTTGGAGTAATTTTACCAACTAAAATATCATTTTCTCGAACTTCTGCTCCAACACGAATTATTCCATCTTCATCCAAATCTTTTAATTTAAGTTCTCCAACATTTGGAATATCACGAGTTGTAATTTCTGGTCCAAGTTTTGTATCTCGAACAGCACAAATAAATTCTTCTAAATAAACAGAAGTAAATTTACTTTTTTTTACTAATCTTTCTGAAACGATAATAGCATCTTCATAGTTTGATCCAGACCATGACAAAAAAGCAACAAAAATATTTTGTCCAATAGAAATCTGTCCATCAACTGTGCTTGAAGTATCTGCCAATACATCTCCTTTTTTTACTTTATCACCTACATTTACGATTGGACGTTGATGAAATGCTGAGAAGTTATTATTTCTCAAAAAATTAACTAAAACATATGTTTTATCATTTTTTCCTTTAATACTAATTTTTTTCGCATCCATATAAGAAACAACTCCATCTTCTTCTGCAATTACTAATCTTCCAGAATCACGAGCTGCAAATTCTTCCATTCCAGTAGCAACGAGTGGCATTTCAGTAAGAACACAAGGAACTGCTTGCTTCTGCATGTTTGATCCCATCAATGCTCTGTTTGCATCATTGTGTTCCAAAAATGGAATCATAGAAGTTGCAATAGAAAATCCTTGATTTGCAGCAACATCAATAAAATCAATTTCATCGCGAGAAATTATTCCTGGTTGAGTTTTTATTCTAGCAGCAACTTTTTCTTCTGTTATTTTTCCATTGTCATCATAACCAATTCCAGCATGAGCAATGTTATATTTTTCTTCTTCAAGAGCATTTAAATATTGTATTTCTCCAGTAATTTTTCCATTTTTAACTTTTACATAAGGAGTTTCAATTATTCCAAAATCATTTATTTTTGCATAAGTTGCAAGGTGCAAGATAAGTCCGATATTTGGTCCTTCAGGAGTGTGAATTGGACAAACTCTTCCGTAGTGAGAAGGATGCACATCACGAACTTCCAAACCTGCACGTTCGCGCGTTAATCCCCCAGGTCCAAGTGCTGACAAAGTGCGTAAATGTTCCATCTCATAAAGAACATTTTCTTGCGCCATAAATTGTGAAAGTTGGTTCGTTGTAAAAAATTCTTTAATTCTTGCTTGAAGAGGACGCTGATTGATTATTTGAATTGGCATTGCAGTATCAACATCAATAATAGACATTCTATCTTGAATATTTCTTTTAATTTGCATAATACCTGTACGAATTTTTTGCTGAAGCATTTCTCCAACAAAACGAACACGTCTTTGTCCGAGATGATCAATATCATCTGCTCTTGCATCTGGATCATTATTAAAATCAATAATATTTTTTACAACAGTGATTAAATCTTCTTTTGAAATAACTCTTCTTTCAAGTTCTTTTTCATCCATTGATTTTTCAAAACGTTTATTAAAACGAAACCTTCCTACTGGAGACAAATCATATCTTTCTGAAGTAAATAAAGAATCAATAAATTCTTTTGCATTGTCTGCTGTTGCCATATCACCATCTCTTAAACGCTTATATATTTCAATATAAGAATCATTTGGATTTTTTGCAGTTTCTTTTGCTAAACAAGCTTTAATTACTTCTTCATAATTTCCTTTAAATTCTTTCAATAAATCTGCATCATTTGTATAACCCATTACTCGAAGTAAAGAAATTACAGGAAATTTTCTTTTTTTATCTATGCGAACATAAATCACACCATCAACTTCTGATTCTATTTCAATCCAAACTCCACGAGCTGGAATAATTTTTGCGCCAAAATATCTTTTACCTTTATTTTCAGATTCTATAAAAAATACCCCAAATGAACGAGCAAGTTGAGGAACAATAACACGCTCCACTCCATTTATTATAAAAGTTCCATGATTTGTCATTAAAGGAAGTTCTGAAAGAAAAATTTCTTGTTCTTTTTCAGTTCCTAAAATTTTATTTATTAATTTTACACGAACTTTCAAAAGTCCATTATAAGAAGTTTTATTTATTTTAGATGCATTTTCATCATGCTTTGGTTCTTCAATTGAAAAAGATGTAAAATCAAGTTGAAATTTTTTACCAGAATAATCTTGAATCGGTGAAAATTCTTTAAAAACTTCTTTTATGCCAACTTCCATTAACCATTTAAATGATTTGAGTTGAGATTCTATTAAATTAGGAAACTCTATTAAAGGTTTTTTATAACGAGAGAAATACTTCTTTGGACGTTTTGTTTCTTTATGCATATTTTTGCAAAAATTTAAAACCAAAATTTAGTTAAAAAGCAAAAAGAAAAACACAAAATGCCCTTCTTCTTAGCTTTTTACTTTTTATTTCGGATATTGATTAAAATTAATAATTAAACCATATTAATAATCAGAGAATTCATCCGAAACTCAATCAATCTGTTGTTTCTAACACTAGCAAATTTAAGCTTTTTTGTCAAATTAATTTTGTGAATTATTTATTCTTTTCCAATTTTCTATTTCTTTATGATTGCCAGATAATAAAACTTTCGGTACTTTGTATTGCTTATTTTTATATTTCAAAATTTCTGGTCTTGTGAAAACTTCACTACTAGAAATTCTTTCTTCTTCCAGACTTTCGTATTTTCCCAAAACACCATCAATTTGCCTGGAAATACAGTCCACTAAAATCATCGCTGGCAACTCCCCGCCAGTCAAAACATAATCTCCTATTGAAATTCTTTTCGTTTTTAAAATTTTATCAATACGCGCGTCAATTCCTTCATATCTGCCACAAATTAAAATAATGTCAGTGTATTTTTTAGAAACTTTTTTCGCAAAACTTGTTGTAAATTTTTCAGCACTTGGAACAAAATTAATAATTAAAATCTTTTTATTATTTTTCATGCCTGCAACAGCTGTGCTGTAAGTACTACGAGCAGGTATTTTACCAATTACTTTTTCAACTGCTTTTAAAATTGGCTCTGCGCGCATTACCATTCCTGGACCTCCACCATACGGCTTATCATCCACTGGTTTATAATTTGTTTTATTTCCTTTAATAAAATCACGAGGATTATAAAATTTAACAGAAATTTTTTTATTTTTTATCGCTCGCCCAATAATAGATTCTTTCAAATAAGAATCAAAAGCCTCAGGAAAAATTGTAATTATATGGAAATTCATGACAAATTTAGTTTATAAATTTTAGAAAATAAATGCAAACAAAAAATCCTCCGATATCGGAGGATTTTTTGACTAATGTTTCAATTCCTTTTTAAATTCCTTTCAAATCTTCCATTGCTTGATCAACAGTCTGTGTTGAAGAGCTTGGAGCTGGTCTTGTACTTCCTTCTGGTTCATTGATTTTCAAATTAACGCGAGCGTTATTTTTCATACCAATTACACGAAGAAGAGTACGAATAGCTTTTGCAGTATTTCCCATTCGTCCTATTATTTTTCCCATATCAGCTGGGTTAACAGAAAGACTTATGAGAACACCCATTTCATCAACAGTTCGATCGATTTTTACATCGTTCGGATTATCAACGAGAGCCTTCACTACGTATTCTAAGAATACCTTATCAGCATCTTGCATAAATGTATTTCAGATAAATTTTTAATCAGTGCAGTTTTCCGACCAAAGCAACTGCTTTTCAAATTATATAAAATTATTTCTTAGCTTTCAACTCTTTTCTCTTAAGAGTAGGTTTTTTCTTTGGCAAAACGTTTTTCTTTTTTCCATCAATAACTTTTTGATGCACTAAGAAATTATGCATTGTGTCTGAAAGTTTAGCGCCTTTTGAAATCCAATATTTTATTCTATCAGATTTAAAATTTACCTCTCCTGCTTTTGGATTGTATGTTCCAACTATTTCCAAAAATCTTCCGCTCTTTGTGCTATTTTTTGAATCCGTTAAAACTGCCCGAAAAGATGGATCATTTTTTCTTCCTATTCTTTGTAATCTTATTTTTAACATAGTGTTATATTAGCATAAACATTCTAAAAAGCAACTGAGAACAAATTTTTATGTTATATTTATATAAATGAAAGAAATAAAGAAAAAACTAGAAGGTATTATCTCTATATCAAATAAAGGCACAAGTTATGTTGCCATAGAAAATCAAGAAAAAGATATAGAAATTGATTTACAATATTTGAATACTGCATTAAATAATGATTTAGTTCAGGTTGAAATAATTTCCAAACAAAAAGGAAGAAAATACGGAAAAGTTGTAAAAATAATTTCACGAGCAAAAAATAATTTTGTTGGTATTTTAACTGTAGAAAATGGAAAAACTTTTTTAAAACCTGATGATTTAAAAATGTATGTAAATATTTTATTAAATCCAAAAAATTTAAACGGCGCAAAAATTGGAGAAAAAATATTTGTAAAAATAATCTCTTGGGAAAAAGGACAAAAAGAACCAACTGGAAAAATAATAAATGTAATAGGAAAAGCCGGAGAAAATGACACTGAAATGAAAGCTCTTGCAATGGAAAAAGGTTTTCATTATTCCCTGCCACCACTAGCTGAAAAAGAAGCGCAAAAAATAAAAGAACATGGAATAAAAACAGAAGACTATAAAAATAGAAGAGATTTTAGAAAAACTTTAACTTTTACAATTGACCCTTCAGACGCAAAAGATTTTGACGACGCAATTTCATTTAAAGAATTACCAAATAATGAATATGAAATAGGAATTCACATTGCTGATGTTTCTAATTATGTAAAAATTGGAAGTGAATTAGATAAAGAAGCAAGAGAAAGAACAACTTCAGTTTATTTAGTAGACAGAACAATTCCAATGCTTCCAGAAATTCTTTCAAATGATTTATGTTCATTAGTTCCAAATAAAGACCGTTTAACAATGAGTGCAGTTTTTATTTTAGACAAAAATGCAAAAATTAAAAATGAATGGTTCGGAAAAACTGTTATTCATTCTCAAAAAAGATTAAGTTATGAAGAAGCAGAAAATATTATAAAAAATCCAAATGCTCATTTGTATAAAGAACTTTTTATTTTAAATAATTTAGCAAAAAAATTAAATGCTGAAAGATTTGATCAAGGCGCAATGAATTTAGAACAAGAAGAAGTAAAATTTGTTCTAGATGAAAATTCAAAACCAATAAAAGTTAAAAGAAAAGAACGTGGTGATTCAAATAAATTGATTGAAGAGTTTATGCTTTTAGCTAATAAAAAAGTGGCTGAACTTATTTCAAAAGGAACTAAAAAAGAAGGCATCTTCGTTTATCGCGTCCACGACGTGCCAAGTAAAGAAAAAATGTATGATTTATCTGTTTTTTTGAAAGGAATGGGTTTTAATCTTCCAATGAAAAATGGAATTATTCCGCCAAAAGAAATTAATAAATTATTAAAAAATTTAGGAAAAAAAGCTGAAAAAGAAGTTATTAGTAAAGCTGTTATTCGTTCTATGGCAAAAGCTATTTATTCAACAAAAAATATTGGCCACTATGGTTTAGCATTTTTATATTATACTCACTTCACTTCCCCAATTCGAAGATATCCAGATATTGTCGTGCATAGATTTTTAATGGATTATTTATCTGGTAAAAAAATTAATAAAGAACAATTGGAAAATTATAAAGAAATTTCTCGAAGATCTTCAGAACAAGAAAAAAAAGCAACCGAAGCAGAACGTGCATCAATAAAATATAAACAAGTTGAATATATGTCAGAATGTATCGGCCAAAATTTTAATGGAGTAATAAATGGAATTACAAAATGGGGTATGTATATTGAAGAAAAAGAAACAAAATGTGAAGGATTAGTGCAAGTACGTGAAATGAAAGATGATTTTTATATTTTTGACGAAGAAAAAATGGAAATGAAAGGACAAAAAAACAAAAAGAAATTCAAAATTGGAGATACTGTAAAAATACAAGTAAAAAATGTTAATTTAGAAAGAAAAACAATAGATTATATATTAGTATGAATCTAATAATAAAAGAAAAACTAAAACAAATTTTTTGGATAATATTTTCTATTACTTTAGGAATTTTTTTAACATTTATTACTATAAAAATTATTATTCCTAAAATTTTTGAAATACCAATAATTTTTAAACAAGAAGTAATTGGAGATCCTAAAAAAAATGTTACACAAGAATTTTATTTTTTAAAAAATCCTGATAAACAACCAAATATAAAAGCTGAAGCATATGTCATTGGAGATTTAGACACAGGAGAAGTAATTTTACAAAAAAATAGTGAAAGAAAATTTCCAATAGCTTCTGTAACAAAATTATTTACAGCTTCTGTTTCTACAGAAAATCAAAACCAAGAAAGTATTACAAAAGTTTCTGCAAGAGCACTTGCAACATATGGTGAAAATGGCAATTTCTATCAAAATGAAAAAATTAAAGTAAATGATTTGCTTTATCCTCTTCTTCTAGAATCTAGTAATGACGCTGCAGAAGTAATTGCAGAAAATTCTGGACGAACTAATTTTATAGAAAAAATGAATGAAACAGTTAAAGATTTAGGACTTGCATCAACTTTTTTTCAAGATCCAAGCGGACTTTCAGAACAAAATCAATCAACTGCATTAGATCTTTTTAAATTTGCTAAATATTTGCAAAAAGAAAAACCAAATATTCTAAAAATGACAACTTTAAGAAGTTATAAAAATAAAACTCACGTTTGGTTTAATACAAGTCAATTTTTAAATTTTCAAGGATATATTGGCGGAAAAAGAGGTTTTATAGATGAATCTTTAGAAACAGCATTATCTGTTTTTTCTATTCCCCTTGGAAAAAATGATTCACGAAATATTGGAATTATAGTTTTACGAAGTCCTGATAGATTAAAAGATGTTCAAAATATTTATAATTATTTAAAAAAAAATGTTTACTATGGAAAAGAATCTGATGCTGATTTAGCTTGGGTTAAACAAAGAGAAGGAATAGTTGATGATCAAGAACAAAATTATGTTACTTTAGCTTTTGGTGGCGACATAATGCTCGACCGTGGAGTAAAAAATTCTGTGATGAAAAATTTTGATGGAGACTATTCCACTTTATTTGAAAATTTAGATATTTTTAAAAAAGTTGATATTAGTTTTGCAAATTTAGAAGGCCCAGCATCTGATAAAGGTGCAGATAGAAAAAATTTATATTCATTTAGAATGGACCCTTCAGTTATTCCTGCATTAAAAGGCGCTGGTTTTAGTATATTAACTGTTGCAAATAATCACGCTGGCGATTGGGGGCGTGATGCTTTTTCTGATACTTTAGGAAGATTAAAGGAAAATGAAATTTTATATACAGGTGGAAATATAAATTCCATTGAAATTGAAAATCCAATTATAATAGAAAAATACGGAATGAAAATTGGTTATCTTGGTTTTACTGATACTGGTCCAGAATGGATGAAAGCTACAAACCTGCCTGCACAGGCAGGAAACCAAGCAGGAATTTTATCAGCAAGCAATCCTCGTTTTGCAGAAATTATAAAAAATGCTTCGGCAAAAGTTGATTATTTAATTGTTTCATTTCATTTTGGTGAAGAATACCAAAATATACATAATGCTAGACAAGAATCTCTGGCTCACACTGCAATTGATAATGGAGCAAAAATAATTATTGGTAGTCATCCGCATGTAGTGCAAGATACTGAAATTTATAAAAATGGATTTATTGCTTATTCACTTGGTAATTTAATTTTTGATCAACATTTTTCAGAAAATACAATGCAAGGAATGCTACTAGAAGTAAAATTATGGAATAATGGTGGAATGACAATAAAAAAAGATACTATAAAATTATCAAAAGCATTTCAGCCAGAAACAATAATAAAAGGAAAAGATGAAAAAATAAGATTTCCAGTAATAAAAACGGAATAAAAAAGACCTGATAAATTAATATCAAGTCTTTGTATTGTTTAAAAACTATTTTTTCTTATTTAATTCTATAGTTAAAGAATCAATAGTTTTCTTTTGAAGATAAATAATAGAATCTTTTTTGTTAATTTCTTTTACTAATTGTTTTGATGTAAATGTTTCTCCTTTTTGATTTACAGCTACAACTCTGTTCTTTAAATTTATTAGTAAATAATCTTGATAAAAAATAATTGCACAAAGGATAACAAAAAAAAATTAAATTACAAATAATAAATTTTCCCATAATTTCTAGTTTTAAATTGTTTATAAATTAATTAGTTTACTTTTTTCTCCATTCAGAAACTCAAAGTAAACTAATCAATAACAACTAAAAACACAAGCATTTTGAAAGAACTTAATAATTGTATAGTATATCATAGATAAAAAGAAAAGTCAAGCTTAAAATAGCTTTATAAAATAAGGAAGTTTTTGTGTTTTAACTCCCCTCCTTTTCAAGGAGGGGGTTGTGGGGTGGTAATTCATAAATCACCACCTCGCCATTCGCTAAGCTCAGAGCACTCCTCCTCAACAAGGAGGAGAGAAAACTATTTTGCAATAGCGGTAGCTTCGTCGAATTTTACTGAAAGTAATTTTGATGCGCCGTCAGCTCCAACAGTAACGCCATAAAGAACACCAGCACGAGACATCGTCTCACGATTGTGAGTAACCACAATAAGTTGTGAATGTTTTGAAAGTTTTTCCAACATATCTCCATATTTTCTAGAATTTGCTTCATCGAGTGCTGCATCAGTTTCATCAAGAACTAAAAATGGTGGAGGATTTACTTGCGACATAGCAAATAATAATGCAATAGACGTAAGCGACCTCTCTCCTCCTGAAAGAGCATTTAATTCTTTTACTTTCTTTTGTGGCAATGAAACATTAATTTCAATTCCCTGCTCTGGAATCTCGTCTTCATCATCTTCTATAACAACTTCTTCGCCATCTTGCTCTATTATTTTTTTCTTTTTAACTTCCGTCGTTAAATTCAATGATCCAGTTCCACCATCAAACATAAGAGAGAAAAATTCTTTAAACTCAATATTGATTTTTTGTATTCCATTTTTAAATTCAATATCAATTTTTTCTTTTAAATCTACCATTAATTTTTTTAACGATTCTATGCTTAAAGACAAATCTTCCATTTCTTTCGTCAAAAATTGTTCCCTATCAGAAAGATCTTGATATTCTTTCATCACTTCACTTCCACCACCAGCTCCGGCATCTTCTAATTTTATTTTTATTCTTTCTATTTTTCTTTTTAATTCATCCTGAGTATTTCTGTCATATTCATCTATAATTTGAAAATTCTTATAAAATAAGATATCTGCTCCAACTAAAACATTTCCTTCTTTTATTTCATTTTCAAAATTGTCATTTTCTCTTTTAATATTTTCTTCTTTAACAGAAATAATTTGAAGATAAGACAACAATTCCTGATGTTTAACTTTTAAATTAAATTTTTCTCTTTCTTTATCTCTATCTAATTCTAATTCTTCAGAAATTTTATTTTTTAATATTTGAATAGTTTCTGAAATTTTATTTTCTTCATCTTCTATTTCTTGCATTCCAGACAAAATTTCTTTTTGAGTATTTTTTAATTCTTCTAAATTAGAATTATCATCAGAAGAAAACGGTTTTGAATGTTCAAATTTTCTTGAAAATCTATCTAAAATATCCTTTATTTTGCCCAAAAGAGGTGCAATATTCTCCAAAACATCCATATACATCGCTTCTTCCAAATATTCATGTGATTCTTTCAAAAATGATTCTAACTCTTCTCTATTAACTGAAACATTTTCTGAAAGCTGAGGTTTCTGATTTCTTTTTTCTTCCATTTCTATCATTCCTTCTATTCTTCCTAATTTTCTTTCTATTTCGCTTTTTGTAATACGAATTTGAAAAACTTTTTCTTCTAAATTTTTTAATTCTTCTTTATTTTTATTTTCCTTTTCTGGAGCATCATCATTTTTATCAGAAATTAAAACTGAAATATTATTCAACTCATTTGAAATTCTACTTTTTTCAACAGAAAGATTTTTCTTTTCATTTTCTAAATATGTATTTTCTTTTTTTAAATATTCAGAATACAAATTAGCCAAATTAATTTTCATTTCTTTAGCTTTTTCAAATTTTTCAACTTGTTTTTTAAGAAAATTTAAATGAGGCAAAATTTCTCTACGTAAAAGAGAAACTTCTTTCATATTTTCACTTGTTCGAACTAATTTTCTATCAGCTTCTTTAATTTTATATTGATATATTTTCAAGCCGAGAGCATCTTCAATCATTTCTCTTCTTTCTTTTGGAGAAGCATTTAAAATTCTATCTGCCTCACCTTGAGAAATAATATGATGACCAGAAGAACCAATACTAACAGAAGCTAAAAGATTATTTATATCTTTCAATCGGACTTCCGTTCCATTTAACATATATTTATTTACTCCATCAGAATAAACTTCACGAGAAATTGAAACAACATCGTAATTCAAATCAACAACATCTCCAGTTTGATTTGGAAATTTAAAAATTTTATCTTTATTATTAAAATAAATTGAAACCGAAGCACGAGAACTTTTAGAAAGAGTTTTTGAACCTTTAAAAACAAGGTCAATTCCAGCCTTTCCACGCATTGATTTCATTGATTGTTCTCCTAAAACAAAACGAATTGCTTCCACAATATTAGATTTTCCAGAACCATTTGGCCCAACAACACAAACAACTGGACTTTGAAATTCCAAATTAGTTTTCTTGGCAAAAGATTTAAAACCATTTATTTCAAGATTCTTTAGTCGCATATTAATCCAACCAATTTTTTATTTTTAATGCATTTTCGGCTGCTTTCTGTTCTGCTTCCTGTTTTGATTTACCTTTTCCTTCAGCTATTAATTTATCTAAAAAGAAAATTCCAATTGTAAAATATTTGTCGTGATCTGGCCCAACCTCACCTAAAACTTTATATGCGGGAGTACAGCCAACAAATTCCTGAGCTTTTTCTTGAACTAAACTTTTTGCATCACGCCAAAGTTTTTTTGAAACAATTTCATCAGTGTGAGGCAAAAGAACTTTTGTAATAAATTTATTTGCAACTTCATAACCTTGATCTAAATAAACTGCGCCAACATAAGCTTCAAAAGTATTTGCTAAAATATATTGACGAGCTTTTCCAGTATCTTTTGATTCACCTTTTGAAAGAAGAAGAAAATCATTCATTCCAATTTCAGAAGCAACTTCAGAAATAATAATTGCATTAACTAAAGCGGAACGAAAAGCAGTCAATTCTCCTTCTGTTTGATTTTGATATTTTTTATATAAAAAATCTGTGACAACAAGTTCTAAAACAGCATCACCTAAAAATTCCAAACGTTCATTATGAGACAATCCAAGTGAAGGACTTTCATTTATATATGAACGATGAATAAATGCCTGTTTAAGAAGACTTTTATCTTTAAAAATTATTTTTGTTTTTTTCTCAAATTCTGAAAAATCTATCATAAAGCTTATTTAAGTTTAGAAATAATTTCTACTGCTTTTGCAATAAGTGGAATAATATCATTGTAAATATGTAAATCTGGAATTTCTGAAAGTTGAAACCATCTTGCTCCATCTAAACCACCAGAACTCTCTAATTGAAGTTCTTTATATTCACTTTCAGCTAAAAAATATGTAACTTTCTTTAAAATTTTTCCTTTTTCTGGATTATTTGCAACATATTGATTTTCACCAAGTTTTTCTTTTAATTTTATATCAATTCCAATTTCTTCTTTTAATTCTCGAATTGTTCCCTGTTCCACATCTTCATCTTCTTCTATGTGACCTTTTGATAAAGTCCAATAGCCAAAAACATCATGAACTAAACCAAAATAAATTTGATTGTCCTTTTTTGCATAAACAAGCGCTCCACCAAGATTTTCTACTGGCAATTTTGTAATATCAACTGGCTCATCATTTCTTTTCTTTTTACTTTGTTCATCTTTTCCTGGCTCACCTATTTCTTTATAAACAGCTCCCAATACTCCATTTATAAATTTACTAGAATTTTCACCACCAAAAGTTTTTGCTAATTCTATTGATTCATTGATAGCAACTTTTGGAGGAACTTGTTTTCTATCTCCAAAAAGAAGTTCAGTCAAACCAATTCTTAAAATATTTCTATCAACAATAGAAATTTTATCTATAGGCCATTCTGGCGCAGCTTTTTGAATAATTTCATCAATAGCAGAACGTTTCTTTAAAATTATATCAATAAGAGAAAACACAAAATCATCATCCTCTAATCCAGGAGCAAATTCTTTTAAATTGCGTTCAACAACTTCTTTTATATTTATTTTTTCTCCATTATTAAAATCCCACTCAAAAAGGGTCTGGAGAACTATTGATCTTGAAAGGTGCCTATTTGCCATTTTTTTTAAAACAAAATTACTTTGCTTCTGCTTTTTTCGCTTTTGCTTTTTTCTGCTTCTTTTCTGTCTTTTTTATTAAATCTAAAACTTTCTTTCCGCGATAAAATCCACAAGAAGAACAAACTGTATGCCCTTTTTTCAATTCTTTGCAATTTTCACATTTAGCAAAATTAGTATTTTTAAGCGCATGATGTGAGCGCCTGTTAGCTGTATGTGATTTTGTATGTCTCATTCTTACTACCATAATGTAATTAGTATACTATTTAAAATAGTAAAATGCAAATAAAAATACCCAGTTGATTTTTAATCAACTGGGCATTAAAATAAAAAATTTTTTAAAGTAAAACCATCATCAGTGACATACAAATTTCCTTATCAAAAGAAAGAATTTGAATTGCTTCTTTAAGAGCCTGTAAGTGTCCAATCCACAAAATTTTTGCAAATAAATCAACAGGAATCCAAAGAGGAGCACCTGTTTCCCGATCAATTGGGTTTTGTCCTTCGAAATTAAAAACTACTCCTGAAAAGGATTTTGCCAGAAAAAAATGTTTAGTGTGACCAATTTTAGTTCGATCTTCTCTGTCTGGTAATTCTTTACGGGAATTAATTAATTCTTGCAAATCTTTTTCCAAAATAATAAGAGCTGATTCTTCCATTGTTTCTCTTATTGCTGTTTGCATTGGAGTTTCACCAAATTTTTTTGTGTTGCCATTTTCATCACCAGTTTTATGAAAAGAAGAATCATACGGAAGTCCTAAAAAATAGGACTTCTTAGTTTTTGAATCGTAATGAAATATTACAACTCCAGAATAATGCTTGCGATCCTTACTTGTACCGCCTGGGAGTTTGATTTGATCAAACCCTTGTAGTTTCAACGCGTGAAGTCTTTCATGAAGTTCAGCGTCAGGTAAAATATTTATTTCCATCCCTATTTTGTTTTTTGGGGTTAATATATGTCAAAGATACTCGCGATCTCCGTTTCATATAAACTTTATCATACGAAAATATAAATGTCAAGTAGATTATATGTTGTTTTAAATGCTACAATACTTAGACATTTATGGAAAAACACGAAGAAAAATTACATAATCTAAGACATTCTTTAGCTCACCTTTTAGCAGCTGCTGTTTTGGAAATATATCCTGAAACAAAAGTAACTTTAGGGCCACCAATAGATGACGGCTTCTATTACGATTTTGATTTCAAGTCTCCTGTTTCTGAAAAAGACCTTCCAAAAATAGAAAAGAAAATGCGAGAAATTTTAAAAACTTGGAAAGAATTTTCTATAGAAGAAAAAACTTTTGATGAAGCAAAAAAATATTTTACAGGGAATGAATATAAAGAAGAGCTTATTGATGGATTAAAAGATAAAGATGAAAAAATAACTTTTTATACTTTTGGTGATTTTACTGATTTATGTCGTGGAGGACATATTGAAAATCCTTCAAAAGAAATAAAACCTGACTGTTTTAAATTAGACAGAATTGCTGGAGCATACTGGCGTGGAGATGAAAAAAATAAAATGCTTACACGTATTTATGGACTAGCATTTGAAAACAAAGAAGATTTAGACGCTTATATTTTTCAACAAGAAGAAGCAAAAAAAAGAGACCATAGAAAAATAGGAAAAGAAATGAAATTATTTACTATTTCAGAACTTGTTGGAGCTGGTCTTCCTTTAATACAACCAAATGGAATGATAATTCGCAAAGAAATAGAAGATTATCTTTGGAGTTTACATAAAAATAAAGGTTATGATAGAGTTTGGACTCCACATATAGCAAAACAAAATTTATATGAAACTTCAGGACATGCAGCAAAATTTGGAAATGAACTCTTTCGTATAAAAGGTGGTGATGAAGAATTTTTTATGAAACCTATGAATTGCCCACACCATATGCAAATTTTTGCTGATAATCAATTTTCATACCGAGATATGCCTGTACGATATTTTGAACCAGCAACAGTTTATCGTTATGAAAAAGCTGGGCAACTTTCAGGACTTACTCGTGTACGCGCTATCACTCAAGATGATGGCCACTTATTCTGCCGAGTATCACAAATTGGAGCTGAAGTTAGCACAATCGTAGAAATAATAAAATCTTTCTATACAACAATGGAAATGATGAATGGATACTGGGTAAGACTTTCAACACGTGGAGATGACAAAAGTAAATATTTAGGAAGTGATGAAGTTTGGGAAAAAGCAGAGAATGCTTTAGAAATGGCCGCAAAAGAAAATGACCTAAATTATAAAATTGGTCGTGATGAAGCAGCTTTTTATGGTCCAAAATTAGATTTTATGTTCAAAGATGCTATTGGCCGTGAATGGCAATTGGCTACAATACAATGTGATTTTAACTTACCAGAAAGATTTGAACTTAAATTTATAAATGAAAAAGGCGAAGAAGAACGACCAGTAGTAATACATCGTGCAATATCTGGCTCACTAGAGCGATTTATGGGTGTGATGATCGAACATTTTGCAGGAGCTTTTCCTCTTTGGCTCTCGCCAGTGCAAGTTATGATTTTACCAATCAGTGAAAAACAACTAAAATTTGCTGAAAAAATTTGTGAAGAATTAAAAAATAATGATATAAGAGTTGAACTTGATACTTCAAATGAATCTCTTAGTAAAAAAATCAGAAATGCAAAAATAAAAAAAGTGCCATACCTTATCGTAATTGGTGATAAAGAAAAAGATTCTGAAACTCTAACAGTTGAAGGAAGAAATAATGAAAAAATAGAAAATATCACAACAGAAAAATTCCTAGAAAAAATCAAAAAAGAAATATTAGACAAAAGTTTATAAAATAAAAAATCCCCTAATGGGGATTTTTTATTTTAAATATCAATCTCTGCTAATTTTGCATTTGACTGAATGAAAGATTTACGTGGAGGAACTTCGGAACCCATCAGAATATCAAAAATTTTATTTGCTTCTTCTGCATCAGTAATATCTACTTTTTTTAAAATTCTTTTTTTAGGATCCATTGTAGTTTCCCAAAGTTCTTCAGGATTCATTTCTCCGAGACCTTTATATCTTTGAATATGAATCTTTGAAGATTTCTTTTTTATTTCTTCTTCATCTTCTTCTTTCTCTCCAGCTTCATCTTCAACATTTTCTATTTCGCTTACATCAGCACCTTTACCAACAATTTTATTTCTTTCTGCATCTGAATAAGCATAACTAATTTCTTTTCCTTTTTTAATTTTAAAAAGTGGTGGTTGTGCAATATAAACATAACCAGCATCAACAACTTGTCTAAAATATCTATAAAAAAGAGTTAACAATAAAGTTCTAATGTGAGCTCCATCAACATCAGCATCAGTAGCAATAATTATTTTATGATAACGCATTTTTTCAATATCAAAAGTATCACCAATTGAAGCACCAAGTGCAATAACTAAAGATTTAATTTCTTTTGATGCAAGCATTTTATCTATTCTTGCTCTTTCAACATTTAAAATTTTTCCTTTTAAAGGAAGAATTGCTTGAGTACGTCGGTCTCTACCTTGTTTTGCTGAACCTCCAGCAGAATCTCCCTCTACTAAAAATAATTCAGATTCTTCAGCGCTTTTACTTTGACAATCTGCTAATTTTCCAGGAAGTGTCATTCCTTCAAGCGCGCCTTTTCTTAATACTGAATCTTTCGCCGCTTTTGCTGCTTTACGAGCTTTTAAAGCTAAAATTGACTTATTTATTATAGCTTTTGCGTCATCTGGATTTTCTTCCAAGAAAGCCGTAAATGCTTCTCCAAAAACCGTTCCAACAGCGCTTTGAGCTTCAACACTTCCAAGTTTTGCTTTTGTTTGTCCTTCAAATTGAATCTCGCGAAGTTTTACAGAAATAACTGCCGTCAATCCTTCTAAAACATCATCTCCTGTAAATCCACCTTCAGAATCTTTCATCATTTCATTTTTTTTACAATAAGTATTTAAAGTTCTTGTGAGAGCGGTTTTAAAACCAGTTACATGAGTTCCACCTTCTCCAGTATAAATATTATTTGCAAAAGGAATAATTCTGTCTGTTATATCGTCAACATATTGCAAAGAAACTTCAACACCAACCCCGTCTTCTTCTTTTTCAATATAAAAAATATGATTATGAATCGGTTTTTGAAATTTATTATAATATTTTATTAAAGAAGTTAATCCTCCTTCAAAATAAAAAGAAACAGAAGGAATTTCTAATTCCAATTCTCTAAAATAAAAAACATCTAATGTGTTAATTTTTTCTTCTATATTTCTAGCATCAAGAATTGAAATTCTAAGTCCTTTCACTAAATATGCCTGCTGACGAATATGATTTATAACTGTATTCCAATCAAATTTTATATCTTTAAAAATTTCTTCATCGGGTTGAAAAGTTATAATTGTTCCATTTTGTTTAGAAGCTCTTATTTTTTTTACAGATCCTTTTTTCTTTCCCTGAGAATATTCCTGAGAATATAACCCACCATCTTTATGCACTTCTGCTTTACAAAAAATTGAAAGAGCATTTACAACTGAAGCTCCAACTCCATGTAATCCTCCTGAAACTTTATATCCTTCACCACCAAATTTTCCTCCAGCGTGCAATGTTGTCATAACTGTTTCAAGAGCAGAAACTTTTGTTTTTTTATGAATATCAACTGGAATTCCACGGCCATTATCAGCAACACGAATTGTATTATTTGATAGAAGAACAACTTCAATATCATTACAAAAACCTCCCATAGCTTCATCACGTGAGTTATCAAAAATTTCCCAAATCAAATGATGCAATCCTTCTGGTCCAGTAGTTCCAATATACATTCCTGGACGACGTCGAACTGGATCAAGTCCTTCAAGAACTGAAATGTCAGAGGCATCATAATGATGCCCTTTTTTTTCTTCTTTAGAATCTTTTTGCTTAGCCATATCGGACAATTATAACAAAAAATAATTCAAAAAACCACTTTACTTTTAAGATTTTATTCATTATATTTAAATAATGAATAAAAATTATGATATAAAATTACCTGAAGAAAAAAACTTACTTCAAAAATTAGAAAATCGACCAGACACAGAATCACTTCGAATGAAACGATATCTTTCAATGCCAGATTTATCTCGTAATCCAGCTTCCCCTATTTATGAAATAGTTCACCGAATATTATCCCAACCAGATTTTAAAGATTTTGATACTGTTAAAAGTCCTGAAATAGTTCCAACTAGTGTAACTTTTGACCTTTACAATTTTGCGTCTGATCATCCTGCGCGCTCACGCTCTGATACTTATTTTATCGACGACACAAATATTTTACGTCCACATACAACAGTAATGTGGTATTACTATTTATCACAACCTGAAGTAAAAGAAAAAATAGCGCGTGGTGAAGCAGTTGGATTTTTTTCTTTTGGAAAAGTTTACAGAAAAGATGAAATTGATCGTAATCATATGAATGTCTTTCATCAAATGGATGGTGGTTTTTTAATTCCAAAAAGTAAAAAAATTATTGGTATAGAAGATTTGCAAAATGTTTTATCTGATATTGCAAAAGCTGTTTTCGGACCTGATATAAAATATAGATTTAATAAAGACACTTTTCCTTATACTGACCCATCACTTGAAATGGAAGTTGAAATTGCTGGCAGATGGATTGAAGTTCTCGGTTGTGGAATTATGACTGACACAATTATAAAAAATCTAGGACTAAACCCAGACGAATGGAGTAATTGGGCTTTCGGTTTTGGACTAGAACGTTTGGCTATTATTAGTATGGATTTACCAGATATTCGCTTACTTTGGTCTGAAGATGAAAGAGTAATGAAACAATTAAAACTTGGAAATAAATTCGTAGAAGTTAGTAAATATCCTGCTATAATACGTGATATTTCTTTCATCGTTCCAAACACTTTTATACCAAACGATTATTTTGATTTTGTAAGAGAAATAGCTCCAAATATTGTGGAAGAAGTTGCATTAATAGATAAATATGAAAATGCAGAAAAATTTGGCAAAGAAAAATTAAGCTATGCTTATAGAATAACTTATCGTTCTTTAGACAAAACTCTAACTAACGAAGAGATAGACGAATTGCACAAAAAGCTAGAATTAGAAACTGCTAAAAATTTTAATGCTCAAGTTCGCTAAAATATAAAATGAAAAAAACAATTTTATTTCTAATAATTCTAACAGCCCTATTTTTATTTTTAGGTATTTATCTCGGCTGGTTAGACAACGGCCCAAGATTTTAATTTTCTACTAAAAATTCAAAAATTTCCTTCTTAATGGCCTTGCTTTTACAATGTTTTAAAACACCTAAATAAGAATCTAGTATTTGAAAAAACTTCTCATTCTCGTTATTTTTTGCTTCTCTAAAAATTCTATTTAAAATCCTATTTTTTGTTTTCGTTCGTAATATTAACGTATGAGGCAAAATCACATAACCGAGAAAATCAATACCTTGCGAAACTTTTTTTATTGATACTTTATCCTCGTGTAGTTTTAATTTGAGATTCTGTATTAAAAATTCACGGATTCTTTTTTCATAATTTTCTAGAATTACTTTGTCATTTTGCAAAATAACAAAATCATCTGCATAGCGAAAATAATATCGCACTTTAAGTGTATGTTTTACAAAACGATCAAGTTCATTTAAATAAATATTTGAAAAAAGCTGACTTGTTACATTTCCCAAAGGCAAACCACATACAACACTTTTTTCAAAACTGCTGATTATTTTTTCAAGTAAAACAAAAACAGAAGGATCATTTATTTTTCTTTTTAATAAAGAAATTAATATTTCGTGATTAACTGAATCAAAAAATTTAGCCACATCGCATTTAAGAACATATCCTAAATTATTCCAATTAGCACTCATTTTTCTTGTCGCAGAAAATAATCGTGCCACTCCAATATGAGTCCCCTTGCCCTTACGGGAAGAATAAGAATCAAAAATAAAAGATTTGTTAAATATTAGGTAAAGAACACGAAAAATTGCCTGATTCAGAACTCTATCTCGTACGCTAGCTTTATGTATCTTTCTTAATTTTGGATCACTTATTGAAAAAGCTTCATATGGGTCTAGTATATATTTTTCTAAAGCTAACTCCTCATGCATTTTAAAAATATTATCTTCTAAATGCATTTCAAAAATAGCAACATCTTTCTTTTTTCTTTTTCCTTTTCGAAATTCTTTCCAAGCAGATAATAAATTTGATACACTTATTATATTATGGAAAAGACTTTGAGGAAGACCCCCCCCCAACGCAATTTTTAATGTTCCGGTTATTCATATATTGAGAGAATTATATAAAAAAACATACATAATAAGCAAGCAGTTACCGAAAGCAGATAAATTAGGAATTCATAAAGAAATAGAAAATAAAATTATTTATAATTTATCACTTGCTATTTCTGCTGTATATGAAAATAAAAATAGAAAACAAGAAACCTTAGAAAAACTTCGTGTAGAACTTGAAGTATTAAAACAACTTATCCGAGCCGAATATGAAATGCATATAATTACCGAAAAATCATACATATCATTATCGGAAAAAATTGTAGAATCTTCAAAAATGACCAATGGCTGGCTAAAATATGTAACAACGCAAAATCCTCCAACCAAAGGCGGAGGATTATTTTAGCGAGAAATTTCTCACGAGGACCATTGTCCGAATCACGGTTATTGCGATTGCCGTTGTTCAAGTTAAGCTTGGACTCATCAGAATTGTAGTTACCGTTCACTAAGTTGCCATCGGACCAGAGAACCGTATTTGCTCTAAATCATCCATTCACCAAATGTTTGCGCACAAACATTCTGCGTTTACTCTCATAAAGAGCAATGTGTTGTATATAAATACAAAATTTAAAGCAAGCAATTTCTTTATTGACAAATTGTTATCCTTCGACTACTCTCAGGATCAATTTAACAGCCATATTTAATAATAAAAAATTGGCGTCTGTTTTGCAACATAACGCCAATTAGATTTGCATCTTTTACATTTCCTAATTTAATAAAAATTAAAAGAGAAAAAAGAAAAAGATTAAAGAGAAAGCTCACGAGGACCATCGCCCGAACCACGGAGATCGCGATAGCCGCTGTACAAGCTAAGCTTGGACTCATCAGAATTGTAGTTACCGCACACTAAGTTGCCATCGGACCAGAGCGAGCTCGTACGAGTCCATCCTTTAATATCCATAAAATGACCAGTGGTATACTTGTGAAATGCCTGCATTAGAAGGTATTCTTCTGCGTTAGCAAAAGGAAATCCTTCTTTAATTGCATCATGATAAGACTTTCCCCTATGTTTTACATCCGGTTCTTCTTCCCCTGTGTGACAAAATGCATACGGACCTTTGGGGCGACTTTGAACATTCTGACGGTCAATCTTTTTTGCAACAGGTGAAAGATATTTATAAACATCAATACCCCACTTTTTTGCAATTGCATCCATAATCTCATCTTCATTCTTTGTGCGCGGATTAAAGCAATACACTAGCATACCTTCACGCTCAGGAAAAGAAACTTTGGAAAGGTTTACTTTTTCATTAAAAACTTCTTTGAAAAATTTTTCCAAAATTTCTTTTGCTTGCACTACTTTGTCTGGCACAAGCGCAAGCATTTCGTGAGCATTTTTTCTAGCAATTTCCCTGATCAAATTTTTATCTCCGATCAATTTCTGCAGTTTTTCTGTCGTTAATTCACCATTTTGCAGATAATGGCAGGTCTCGTTTGCTATCGCAAATGCGAGATCAAGATACTGAGTACCTTTTGGAGCTGTGTCATTCATAGACTATCTCTTTTTTAATTTGAAAATAACAATAAGCCACTTTATTAAGGTCGGCCTTTAACCTTCAGTTATTATACATTTTTAATAGAAAAAGTCAATGGCCAATGGTAATTTCTAAACACAATTTAAACCTTATTTCTTAGATTATTCCAATCAAATGTTTCCAGATTGCATACATTGCAAAAGTATCAAGTTTGCAATATGTTTTTAAATTTTCTGTTTGCTTAAGCGCTTCTTCGCGAGAATACTCTCCTTTTACAATTTTGTTCCATGTATCAGAAGCCGTAGCTCCCTCTTGTATATTAAGTGCTTTATAAGATAATTCTGGCGCAAGCACAGGTAAGATATATTTTATAGAAGTTTTTCCTTTAAATTTTGGATGAATATAATGCTGATCTGAAAAAATATCCATAAGATCAATAACCCTAGAATTAAGTTCTTCTAAGAATGCTTTGTGATCAGGATTTCTATTCGCTAGATCTTTATTCCTACCAATTTCAAAACTTTTATTCCAAACAATAATAGAACCTTTTTGTGGCAACTTTTCTTTTAACGCTAAAATAAACGCTTCATCTGGATTTTTGTTTTCTGTAAAAATAAATTCTTCATGTTTTGGTTCTGTTTTTTTATCTTCCGCAATATGTAAAGAAAATTGAAAAGTTATTTGATTAAAAGGGCTAAATCCAGCAAATCTAGGAATACCAGCGGCAAAAGTTTCATAATCTAAAAATGAAATTGGGAAAGAAATTTTTTCAAGAAAATCACTAACCTCTTTTTTATTTACAAAAATTTTATCAAACTTCGTAGCATCAACTTGATTTCTTTGTTTTTCAGTCAAAGGAAAATCATCTGGAACTTCATGAATATGAAAAATATTACTATCCACTAAATCTGCCAATTTTTTCTTTGACATACCAATCCTAGAAATATCATGCACACCATATTCTGGCACATGAGGATTTGAATGAGAAAAAGTAGTGCAATGCGCACTTCTTCCTCTTGTAATACATTTACAATTTCCAAACGGTTCAGTTTTTTGAGAAAGAAAATCATAAGCAATTTTCATTTCAGTTTTTACAACATCTACAATTTCCAAAACTTTTTCTGTAAAATCTTCTTTTATAAAAAGTTCTTCTAAATCTAAATCAACTCCCCTAACATATTCATTATTAAATCTAATTAAGTTTAATTTTCCAATTTGAATTTTTAATTCTTTCAAAACCAAATATTGAAAAGCTATGTCATAGCTGTATAGCTCGTCTTTCGCTTTTTTGTTTTCTCCACTATTTGAAGCTTTTACTTCATATAAATCATAGACTTGTTTTTTTTCATTCCAGACTAAAATATCACAAACAACTTTAAATAATTTAGTCTCAAAAACTGGCTGATAAATAACCGACGTTCTTTTTTCTATCAATTTCATTGTGCCAACAAAATCATCTCTGTCTTCTATTAAAACACCATTTGGAAACAAATCTCGAGCCAAAATATCAACTTCATTACCAGTTTCTATTATTGTTTGATCAAAAGCTGACAATGGCTTTTCAAAATACACATCTGGTTTATGTATTTTCAACCAAGCATTTTTCGCACAATCTTTGTATATTAAAAAATCAGTTTTTGTTAGTTTCATAACTCATATTATACTCTATTTAAAGACCAAACAAAAAACCTTAGTAAAACCAAGGTTTTTCTTAATTTTCAATAAAAATCTTAATGGCTCAATGGTTTAGCTGAAGAATGGTGATGCAAAATTTTCCAACAACCACCCTTGTCTTTTTTCCAAACATAAGTAAAACGAGCTTCAGCTATTTCCCTTTTATCAGCTGGTCCAATTTCAAAATCATAAAGACCAGAATGAAGATAAGAATCTTGACCAAGTGGTTGAACATTTTCTTCAACTATCTTTCCAGATGGATTTTTTAGTAAAAAATGTTCAAAATATCCTTCAGCATCTTCTTGCCCAATCTTAAATTTTCCAGACATTGTTGGATGAAATGTTGAATCTTCAAAATAAAGAGAGGCAACTTTTTTTGGATCTTTTGTATGCAAAGCTTTATTCCAAATTTGAAAATTTTCTTTTGCAATTTCGTTGAAATTTTTTGTTTCCATGTTTTCCATTTTTTTATAAATAAATAACTAATAATAATCTAAATAACATACTATAATAAAAATCTATAAAAATCAAATTTTATTTAATTTTAAGTGAACTTTTGATTTCCAAAAGAAAAATCCAATTATTATAAATGTAGCTAAAGGTGAAGCATATTCTGGAACTTTAAAACCAAAAGAATGCAATATCATAATAAATCCTAAAACTAAAATTGAATACATAGCGCCATTTTTTAGAAAAACATATTTTTTAATATTTTCTATATTCTTCATAGTAAGTTGTCGCACCAATAAAGCACCTAAACCATTTCCAATCAAAATTAACGGCACTGAAAGCGTAAAAGCAAAAGCTCCAAGCACACCATCAATTGAAAAAGTAGTATCAATAATTTCTAAAAAGAAAAGTTTACTTAAATCTGATTGAACACTATTGCCTAATAATTTTTTTTCTTGCATCTCTGCATTTTGTTTAAAACCGTGTGTAATAAAAAATAAACTTGAGCCAACTACTGCTCCAAATCCCATTAAATTACTTTGTTTTAAAGCAAACCAAGCTATTATTGCCAATAAAACAGAAACTACAGCATAAAACCAAACTCCTTTAGACATAAAAAATTTCTCAGCTTTTGGCAAACCCATTTTTTTATCTTCTAAAAATAACCAATGCAAAAATAAAAATAAAAGAAAAACTCCGCCAGCTACTAATAAAATTGGTGCTGATTTATGAATTGATTCTTGAACCAAAGGATCACTAGACCAAGCAGCAGATAAAACTTGTCCAATTTTAAGAGTTGGATTAAAAGCCCAAATTATAGTAAAAGGAAGCACTCCACGAACAACAAAAACCGCAAAGAATATTCCCCAAGTCAAAAACCATTTTCTAGCTTTTTTACTCATCGTAGTTAAAACTTCTGCATTTATTATTGCATTGTCTACTGATGATATTGTCTCAAAAAGAGAAAGTCCTATAATTGTAAAAATTGCTGTTAAAATCATTTAAAAGAAAATAAATTTATTAATAGCGCTTCGATAGACACGATAAGGTTTTGGTCCAACAAAAGCTTTTTCATTTATAAATATAGTTGGTGTGCCGTAAATATTTGTTTTATTTAATTCTTTAACTTGATTTTCAATAATAGTTTTTGTTTCTTTGCTGTTTGCACATTCATCAATTTTTTTAACATCAAAATTAAAATTAGCTAAAATAGCATCTATATTAGCTGGATCTAAAACATAATTAACATCCGTTTTAAATAAATAATCATTAAAATCCCAAAATTTATCACCATAAAATTTATTTACACAATAACCAGTTTCAGCCAAAACTGTAGTATTGCCTTTCGCTGGATAATGAGCAAAAACAAAATTAGCTTTTTTATTTTTTATTAATTTCAAAATATCTGGATATGCTTTTCTACTATATTCACAGGCATAACATCCAATGAAAACTACATTATCTTTTGAACCAACATTTTGAGTTGGGAAATTAGATAAATCTACATTTTTCAAAGTTACATTTTGTTCTGTTGCAGGAACTATTGGGCAAGCGCCATTTGTATTTACGCCAGTAACTTTATTATTTTCTCCACTTGGATCAAAAGCGCAAAAACCACTAGCATTTAAACCATTGCAACTTCCAAAAACATAAAAATTATAACCACCTCGCAAAACCCAAGCCGTACTTCCAATCATTAAAATAAAAAATATCCAAGATAAAATTTCATAATGTTTATTAACTACTTTAGTAAGAAAAGTTGAACGCTTAATTAATTTTGATAAAATTTTTCCTTTTATTTTTTCTTGAAAACCTGTATTACAAGGACGCAATGTTAATCTTCTAAACACACAACTAAAAGCTTCTTTCGCTAGTGCGCGATGTGAAGCGCTAAATATTCCCATTATTCCAAATACAATTAAAGCTACTATACAAGGCATAAATTTATATTATTTTCATTATTTTTGTTAAATTTTCGACAAATTTTTCTGCTTCTTGCATTGTATTGTAAAAATAAACAGAAATTCGCGCAGAATTTTTTATTTTTCTATTTTCAAACCATGAATGAACGCAGTGCTGTCCTGAACGAATACAAATATTTGCCATATTATCCAGCATAATGGCAAATTGATGCATATCAACACCATCAATATAAAAATCAATAATTCCAGATCTCAAACTAGCATCTTTTGGTCCAATAATTTTAATATTTTGAAATTTAGAAAGTTCTTCTGTTATATATTTATTGATTTCAAATTCACGTTTTTGTATATTGTCAAAACCTATATTTTTCAAATATTTAACTGCCTCACCCAAACCTATAATTCCAGCATAATCTTGTAAACCTGCCTCAAATTTTTCAGGTAGTGGTAACATTTTATAATTATCATAAGTTGTAAATTCAACTGTATCACCACCAACAAGAAATGGTTTTAAATTTTCAAGCAATTTTTGCTTTCCGTAAAAAATTCCAGTGCCAGTTGGGCCTAACATTTTGTGTCCAGAAAAAGCCATAAAATCAACATCCATTTTTTTTACATCAATTTTTCTGTGAGCTATACTTTGCGCGCAATCCAGAAAAACTAAAGCATTATTTTTATGCGCTATTTTTATAATTTCTTCTGCTGGATTCGTAATGCCATCTAAGTTAGAAGTGTGAACAATAGAAACTAATTTCACGCCTTTTACTAATTCAGAAAATTTTTCTAAATCAAAAGTATTATCTTCTTTAGATTTGCAAATTCTAACTTCTATACCAATCTTATCTCGCAAAACCAACCATGGCACAAGATTTGAATTATGTTCTTTGTCAGTAATTAAAACAATATCACCTTTTTTAAAATCAAAAGAATTTGCTAATAAATTTATTCCTTCAGTTGTATTTCGTGTAAAAATTATTTCATTTTCACTTTTTGCATTTATAAAATCTGTAATAATTTTTCTAGATTCTTTAACTTTTTTTGTAACTTTGTCGCCTAATTTATGGGAACTTCTACCAGCACAAGCAGAAAAATTATAATAATAATCATTCATAGCTTCCACAACCTGATTTGGCTTTAAACTCATACAAGCATTGTCAAAATAAACGATTTTATCGCCATTTAAAACCTTAAAATCTTCTCTTATTTTATTCAAATCCTTCATATTATGTTTTTAGATTATAGCACCAAATAGTAAATTTTAAAAATAAAAACTTTTTTCACAAAAAAACTAAACTACGCCTAATTTTATTTTTATTTTTTGAACAAATTCTTCTAATTTAATATCTGTTTTAACAAAATATTCAAAAACTTCATTCTCCATAATCTGGGAAAGAGTTTGCGTATCACTCAAATTAGTTAAAACAACTACTTTTGCATTTTTTCCCCAATCATCCTTTCTTAATTCTTTTAACATTTCCATACCATCCATTTTTGGCATAACTAAATCTAATAATAAAATATCAAATTTATCTTTTTTTAATTCATCAATTACTGAAGTTCCATCACCTACACTTTTAACAAAAAAACCAGCATGTTCTAATTTTAGAGTTAATGCTCGAGCTAATGGTTTTTCATCCTCTGCAATAAGGATCTTTTTTAAATTATTCCCTTCTCCCTCCATTAATAAAATTATAGCACAATTTATCTTTTAAAAGATATACTATTTATTTTGAAAATCAATTTCAAAAGGATACATTCCCATTCCACAAGAACCATTTAATACACCTACTTTTTGAATGCCTAAATCAACATCAGTATTACCTGATTGTGTAAGGTTATTAAAAATATTCATACTTGGAATTCTAATTGAAGATGAACAATCAAATGTGCCATTAGTTTTAAATCGTATAACTGTAGGAATTCCAGCTTTTGCTGTACTTTTTCTGGGGCTATATCCACCTTTTGCTTGTATTTCTATAATCTGAACACCATCGACTATAGAAACATTTGTTGCAGTTTCATTTTTATTTTTTTCTTCTGTGTTTGAATTATTTGTATTATTTACATTAAGTTTTGAACTATTGGAAAAATAAATTGCTCCAATAATAATTAAAACTACAGCGATGATTGAAATTATAGTTATTGTATTTGTTTTTTTATTCATATATTTTATAAATTAAATATTGGTGGCAAAATATTTATTACAACCAATGCATTGATAATATTAAAAAGTGAAAATAAAATTACAATAAGACCAGCTGTCTT
>Ga0172375_10001542_pt1 | contig 36984 bp, 31 predicted proteins | sample LakKiv1m_FD_114537 | JGI IMG/M metagenome (GOLD analysis project Ga0172375, IMG submission 114537) | Freshwater microbial communities from Kabuno Bay, South-Kivu, Congo - kab_092012_11.1m | ecosystem: Environmental > Aquatic > Freshwater > Lake | place: Democratic Republic of the Congo... | reverse complement strand
GTGGGGGTGGGGGTCGCCGGCGCCTGGATCCTGGGGCGCACCGCCGGCTGGGCCACCGAGGTGGCGCCGCAGACGATGCTGCTGGCGCTGGGGTTCGCGGCGGCGGTCGGGATCTTCTTCGGGTACTACCCGGCGCGCAAGGCGGCGGCGCTGGATCCGATCGAGGCGCTGCGGTACGAGTAGGTTCCGGCCGCGGAATTGTTCCTGCCCATGCGGTGTTGCGACTTGGATCCACACATCCTGTGGTGACAGGGGGCGCTCGTCGGGCACATCCTGTGCCCGACTTGCTTGGCCTTCCGGCCTTTGCGCAATCCTGGCTCCAAGGCCTGCAGGACACCCCTGTCACCACAGGATGTGTGGATCCGAGTCGAACAGCGGTATGGGCGTTGGCGGGGACGATTTCGAGGCCAGAACCCTGCGAGTGAATGCTTCGATGGCGACAATGATGATGATTGCCAAATTCATCGAATAATATTCCACAAACACCCTAGGATATATCTTGAGGACCCGAGAGGTCGGGCATTAGGCTTCAGCCTTCGTCGCCCCTTCGCGGGCCTTGCGGCCAGCCGCAGCGCCGCAATCCACACCCCCCAGTTTCGAGGTGATCCGTCATGGGAGTTCGTCGTCGGGTCGGCTACGCGGCAACAATTACGGTTTGCGTAGTCGGTATTCTTAGTTCAGGCAGCCTAGCAGCAGCATCCGCTGCTGGCGACGAGTGCGTCGAATGTCATGAGGAGTACGTGCGGTCGTTCACCGGCACGCCGCACGGGAGATCCTTCGGTGGCGATGCCGAACTGGCGGGCGCCGGTTGCGTGAGTTGCCACGGCGACGGCGGTGCGCATCTCGAGGCAGGCGGTGGCGCCGAGATGATCGCCAATCCGGCCCGAGGCGAAGCCGACCTCGCGAACCGTGCCTGCTTGGCCTGCCATGAGAACCGGACCGCGACCGCGCAGTGGCGCGGCAGCGCGCATGATGCCGCGGGGCTCAGGTGCGCGTCGTGCCATGCGATCCATGCGGACGGGGTGACCGCGGTCGGACTCCGCGGCGCCGGCGAGGCCACGTCTCTCTGTCTCGAGTGCCACCCGTCCTTTCGCAAGGGGCTTCACCAGCGATCGACGCACCCGCTGCGCGAGGGATTGATGGAGTGTTCGTCGTGCCACAACCCGCACGGCGGCACCAACGAGCACCTGATCGACGCCGATTCCGTCAACGACCTCTGCCTCTCCTGCCACCAGGAAAAGCGCGGTCCCTTCCTCTGGGAGCATTCTCCGGTCCACGAGGATTGCCTGACCTGCCACACGGCTCACGGCTCGAACCATCCCGGTCTGCTGGTGGCGCGCACGGTCCAGCTCTGCCAGTCCTGCCATCTGCAGGGACGGCACCAGTCCGTCGCCGGGACCGAAACGGCGATGTGGAACATCAACCGGCAGTGCCTGAACTGCCACCCGGCGATCCACGGCTCCAACCACCCCTCGGGCCCGCTGTTCCAGCGCTGACGCCTGGACGACTAGGAGGATGATGTCGTCATGAGAAACCGTCTTCTCGAGCACGCGGTGCAGCGACTGGCCCCGGCGTGCCTGTTCATCATGCTTTCCGTCGGCGCATCGGCGTCGCCCGCTCCGGATGTCGACGTGTTCTACGGCGGTGAGAGCGTCGGCATCGACGGCGAGCGCGCCGCCGGCGCCTGGCGCTACGCCGATCTGTTCTCTGGCGCGAGGATCCGCGATTTCCGGCTCGACTGGCCGCAGGCGTCAGGCGTCTGGGACGTGGCGCTGCGTGGGCGCAACATCCTGCAGCTCGACCAGGGCTACGATCTGGAACTGGCCCGCCCGGGCTGCGTCTCGCTGCGTGCGTCGTGGCAGGAAACGCCCCACCGCTTCGGCGACGGCGGCCGGCTGCTGCACGCCTTCAACCGCGATGCCTACACCCTCGACAGCTCCTTCCGGCAGATGCTCGAGAATGCGGCGATCGATCCCCTGGCTCCCGTGCCGCTGGCGACGCTGATGCCGCAGGTGCTGGCGAGTTCGGGCCGTGAGACCGGAACGGGGCTGGCCCGTAAGCAGGGCCGCGTCGGCGTGGAGGGACGGGTGTCGCCCGGGGTCAGCGTCGGGATCGCCGCCGGCGCGGAGCGGCGCGACGGCACGCGCGCCGTCGCGACCGGCACCTACCTCCGCCGCCAGGCGGTCTCCGGCGAGGCCGAGACCGGCGCCGGCTACTTCGACCGCGAGCGGTTCGTCCCCCGCGGACTCGAACTTCCCGAACCGGTCAGGTATCGGGTCAGCGATTACGGCCTGTCCGCATCCCTGAGGCGCACCCGCGGATACGTCGATGCCGGCTGGCAGACGTCGCGCTTCCGCAACGGCCAGGGCGCGCTCAGGTGGGACAATCCCTTCGAGGGCGGCGCCTCGGTCGCCTCGTCGGCGGATCGCGGCCGCTTCGCCACCGGCGCCATGGATCTCTATCCGGACAACGATCATGACCGCATCCATGTCGGCGCCGGGCTGAACCTGCCCCGTCGCACCCGGGTCAGCGCTAACGTCGCGGTGGCCACCACCAGGCAGGATGACCCGTTCATGGCCTTCACGACCAACGAAGCGCTGCTGTTTCCGGGCGCCGACCGGGTGCTGGGCACGGCGGACGACGTCGCGGGCACGAGCGCCGCGCTGCTGCCCGCCGCCAGTCTCGGCGGCGAGGTGCGCACCACGCGCATCGACCTCCGCCTGGTGTCGCGTCCGCTGCCGTCCCTGGCATTCCGGGCCTCGATCAAGAGCTACGAGTACGACAATCGGACGCAGGAACTGTTCTTCCCGGGCTATGCCGCCTTCGGGGAATCCTACTGGCGTGCCGGCGTCGGTCGCCGCATCGCAGGGCGCGACACGCTGTACAACGAAGCGCCCGGCTACGAACGCAGGACCCTGGCCGCCGGCGTCGGCTATGTCGTTTCGCCGCAGATCCGCCTCGATGCCGATTTCACGAAGACGACGCACGACTACGACCTGCGCCAGGTGGACAAGACGGTCGAGGACGCCCTGCGGGTCGGCCTGCGGGCCGAGCCGCGCGACTGGGTGTCGTGCCGGCTGTCCTACCTGACGTCGACCCGCGATTACGAAGGACCGTACGCGATCGGGCTCGAGACATCGCGGTTGCGGATGTTCGACGTGTGGACCCGCGATCGCGGACGACTGGAAGCCGGCCTCGATCTGGCGCCTGGCGATCGCTGGAGCCTGGACCTGGCCTTCAGCGACGGCAAGGACGAGTATCCGGGTCTCGTCGCCGCGCCGTCGCCGCTGCCGACAACCGGCAACGTCTTCGAGTCCTACCCGTACGGCCTGAGCGAAACCAGTGCGACGTGCGTTTCTGCCGGCGTGGGGTACCGCTTCGACAGGGTCGCGCTGTCGGCGGCCTACGGCCACGACACGTCGCTCTGGACGAGCCTGGCGGTGACCAAGACGACGCTGGCCGACGACGCCGTCCAGTTCGACCCCGACAACCGCTGGTCGAGGCAGCAGGACGATACGAACGACTGGGTGACGCTGGCCGCCACCGCCGACGTCACGCCGGGCCGGACCACGGCGCTTGCCGACCTGACGTGGTCGCACTACCGGGGCTCACTCCGGACCGCCAACCCCGCGACGCCCGACCTCAACAGCGCCGTGGCGTACGACTTCCCGGAGTTCGAACAGGATCTGTTGAGCGCCCGGCTGGGCTTCCGTCATGCGATCGGGGACGACATCGACCTGGTCGCGAACTACTGGTTCGAGCCGTTCCGTCTGGACGACTGGCAGTCCGACGTCATGCAGCCCTACATGCAGGGAGTCGTCCAGGAGACCGCCGGCAACGCGACGACGTTCCGGAGCGAGGACGTCTCGCGCTACCTGTTCCTGGACAGCAGGTACTCGGACTACACCATCAATGCGGCATCGCTGATGCTGGCGATGCGCTTCTGATCGAGGCGCGGCAGGGATCCAGTCGTGCCGGGTTCGGGCGGGCGTGGACGGCCATGCCCGCCCGGATTTTCGAGGTCGCCGCGGCGGGCTGGACCACGCGATCAGAAGGACAGGACCCGATTGCTGTCGACGACCCAGTGCGCCAGTTCCTGCATCGCCGCCGCGTCGACGCCCGCGACGCAGGGGCGGTCCCGGAGGATCCCGCAGCGCGCCAGGGAGGTCACGCAGACCTTCACCTTCGTCCCACGGGCGATGAGGTCCTGGAGCCGCTTCGCCAGGTCCTGGTCGTATCCTTGCGGCGGCGCGCCTCTCTCGCGCGCGAGGTCCACGGCGTCGTTCAGCAGGAAGACCCTCGTGTCGTGGCCCGCATCCATGAGCCTGCCGATCAACCGCAGCCCGTTCCAGGTCACATCGCTGTTGTCGTAGGGCGCGCGGCTGAAGATCACCAGCACCTTCATCTCGATCATCTCCGATTCATGGTTGCCGGACCCAGGCCGTGAAGACGGCGGCGAACAGCAGGGAGGCCCCGGCGAGACCGGTCCTCGCCGCCGGGGGCGATGCCGGCGCGGGATGCCGTGCGCCCGACCAGGAGCGAACGGCGATGACCGCCGTCAGCAGCAGCATGCACCAGCCGATGGACGACAGCCCTGCCCATGCGACGGGAGCCGCCAGGTCGCCGTCGCCGATGTCGCGCAGCGTGTCCAGGCCCCGCGGATCGCGGATCGCCAGCGGGAGGTAACCGCTCCAGGCGGCGAACTTGGCGGCGGCCTTGCCCAGGTGGGCCGCGGCCACGACGGGCGCCGCGCCTGTGGCGGCGGCCGTCAGGAGCCGGCCCGGCGTGCCGCGGCAGCCGGCGAGGCGGGCCGCCGCGGCGATCGCGAACCAGAAGAGCGCCGGCGCGATCGCCAGGAACCAGATCGCCTCCAGCCAACCGACGGGGACACCGGGGAATCTTGCGGCGAACGCGAAGGGGACGGCGTGGAAGACCGCATCCGCCCAGGCCACCTCGCCGACCACCTCGTGCATCACGAAGCCGAGCGCGATCATCACGAACGCCGCCTCGCTGGGGCGAAGCAGGGTGCGCCGGCGGATCGGCGAATCGGCCGCGGCCAGGCCGAAGCCCACGTTGTCGTGCGGGCAGACCTTGGCGCACTGCAGGCAGAGCACGCATCCCGAAGACGGATCGCGGTCGAAGGGCAGCAGCAGGGAGGGGCAGCTTCTCGCGTCGAATCGGTGGCGATTCGCGACGGCGATGCAGTCGAGCGTGGCGCAATCCACGCAGACGGCGGGATCGCGCATCTCCAGCTGGATCGGCGTGTTGCGTCCGTACACCGACAGCAGGGCGCCGGCCGGGCAGAAGCCGCGGCAGAACGAGCGGGTATCCCGGAAGACGAGTCCCGTGACCAGCGCCAGCCCCAGCAGGGTCACCAGGAAGACGGCCGTATCATGAGGCACGCGATGGATCGACAGACCGGCGACCAGGAACTGCAGCAGGAGGTAGAGGGCGACGGCGATCCAGCCGGCGCGCAGCGTGCGCCCCAGCCGTATCTGCCGCAGTCCGAGCGCTCTGCCGGCGACGAGGGCAAGGCGGTTGACCAGTTCCATCGGGCAGACGGCGCACCAGAGCCGGCCCGCTGCCAGGGCCAAGGCGATCATCGCCGGCCACCACAGACCCCAGACCGTCAACGTGGCCAAGTTCGTCTTGCGCAGGATCAACGGATTCCCGGCGTCTTGGCCGATCCCGAAACCGGCGAACACGAGAGCCGTCATCGCGAACAGGGCGAGCGACTGCAGCAGGAGCGGGAATCCCGACCACCGCAGGAGGCGTCGGGCCTGGCGTCCGGAGAGAAGATCACCGCGGATGCGGGAGCCGGCGGTCAGTGTTCGTGGTGTTCTTCCTCGCCTAGGACGACCTCGCGGTACATCTCGGCGACCTGATCCTTCAACAGAGCGAGGATCTCGCGCCCTGCGTCCGTGAGAGTGTACTCCCGACGCGCGCGCAGGCCGCCTCCGGGATCGACGGCGCCGGCCAGCCAGCCGCGGCGCTCCATGCGCGCCAGCAGCGGATAGAGGGTGCCCGGGCTGACCGCGTAGCCGTGGCGGCGCAACTCGCGGATCACCCACTGGCCGATGATCGGCTCCTGATTGGCGTGGTGCAGGATGTGCACCTTCCAGAAGGAGAGCAGGATCTCGCGCTCGACTTCCTTCATGGCCTTCTACCGTTGCGCCGAGCATGGCCTGGCGGTCATCGCCCAGGGCTGTCGGTTGCGGGGGCGAAGCGGGCCCGTCTGGAACGGTCGACATCGTCGCGAGTTCCCGCAAGGCGTCTCCGCGCCGATATCGATCTGAAGGCATCATAGCAACCTCCGACGCCGCCGAACAGGTCGATTTGCAGGAACTGATTGCACATCAACCGGTTTCCCCCGAGATGCCCGGGGTGGGCATCGTGGATCGATGCGTTCCTTTCCTGCGGGGCAATAATCGACCATCGTTTACGGTATTCGTAATATTGCGATCCAGAGACTTGATTTGTCAAATCCAATCGATGAAGCAGCTGAGAATGTAGTTCGATCGATCTTGCCCGGGACGGCGTTGAGGCCAGTATTACCTATATAAATATCTATATTTATTTATATTTTTAGTTGTCACTATTATGTAATTCGTAGTCGAACTGCATAATTCATCGTGGACCTGCGCGCGGCATATTGATAATGTTCCGACAGCATCGTTTGGGGCATCGCGTTCGTCGCTGGCCGATCTGGTGGCCGGTCCACCTGAATGACGTCCTTGGAGGAGGAGACATGAATCACCGCCCTGGTTCGCGAGCAGCACCGTTCTTGGCTCTGATGTTGTCGGTCCTGGCGGGTTGCGAAGGCGACGTTGGCCGCATCGGCCCGGCGGGGCCTCCGGGCGGAATCGTCCAGTCCAACGACACGTGCCTGAGCGCGGCCTGTCACGGCAACGCCGACCTCGTGAAGACCATCATCAATGATCTGGGGAGTCCGGAACTCATCCCGCTCTACGTCGACGAGAGCGCCTATGTCGAGACCGTCCACGGCGATCAGCTCTGCGTGAGCTGCCACAACGACATCAACGCCGACGGCGGTGCGCACGGCCCGGTGGACAAGACCTACGGTGGCTGGGCCAGGTTCAGCCGGAAGCAGGCGGTCGAGACCATGGGCAGCGGCGACATCGTGCGGACCCGCAACTACACGACGGCGGCGTCGACGAGCTGCGTGACCTGCCACAGCAGCCATGCCGGATTCCAGTACAGCGCCCACGCCACGATCTTCAAGCACCGCGAATCGGCCATCGATGCCGAACTCTCGGCGGTCGTCGGCGTGACCATCGGCGAGGACTACGCCGTGGGTGACTGCAACCGCTGCCATGCGACCTGTTCGACCTGCCACTTCGGATCCACGATCACGCGCTTCGGCGCGGGTGACGCCTACGATTTCTGGAGCCAGAACCAGGCGTCGTACCCGGCGCCCGGGTTCACCGATAACATGACCGAATTCCAGATGGACTGGACCGCCAACGTCGCCACGCACGACTTCCGTGCCGGCAGCTATTTCGAGCACGACACCGAGGGCGTCTGCGAGTCCTGCCACACCGGGTTCTACAAGCCGGCGAGCACGGCCTACTACTGGACGGACGATCTGCACACGACCTACGGCACCGTCCGGGCCACGAACGTCAAGCGTCACCCGCAGCAGTACGAGCTGCTCGCCTCGGGGGATGAAACGCTGCCCACCGGCGGCTCGAACGACGCCCACGCCGGCTTCGGGTGCGCCGATTGCCACGGGCCGACCACGGGCGACGTCCATGCGTTGCCGGGTCTGCCGTACATCTGGGAGAACGACGGCGATGTGCAGTGCGTCGACTGCCATTCGGCCCAGCATGCGACGGCGACGATCGCGCTGCACATGGACGGATCGGGGACCGACGTGGCCTGCATCGGCTGCCATTCCTTCGGGCTGGCGCGGGACTACGAGCTGGCGACGGCCGGCAGTTCCATCGCGGACGATGTGTTCCTCGATCCCGAAACGGGCCAGGTGCGCCCCGTGGTGTTCAAGCACGGCCATGCTGCAGCCTGGTATCCCCACAACTGGCAGACGCTGGACGCCGGTTCAGGAGTCGGGGATCAGGACAGCGATTGTGCGAAGAAATGCCATTACGCCGGGAACGCCGTCGGAGCCACGGCCTGGTAGGAGCAGCTTCGGAGGAATCGGATTGCGGGGCGGCGTCGTCGCCGCCCCGCGATCGGTCGGAAGGCATCCGTTCTCAGGCCAGCCGTCTCCCCAGCCGCAAGATCGCCATCACCAGCCCGACCACCAGTAGAAGCCCCAGCACCGGCAGCAGCAGCGCGATCGCCGCCAGGTCGACGGCGCCGCCCGTTTCGGCGGCGGCGACGAACGGGTTGCCGAAGCCGGCGGTCATGACGCCCGAGAGGGTGCGCGTACCGACCGAGGCGGCCTGGACCAGGCCGGCCAGGCCGCCGCCGGCGATGATCGCCAGGGGCCAACGGGCGTAGGGCGGCAGGTCGACGGCCGCGGCGGCCATCAGCGCGGCGCCCGCGATCGCGGCGGCCGGGGTGGCGAGCGTGTCCAGGGCGTGATCGAGCCAGGGGACGAAATAGGCGAGGGACTCGGCCGCGGCCGCGGTGCCGAGGATCACCAGCGCCGTGGTCGAGCCGAGCCAGTCGAAGCCGGAGGCCGGCTCCAGGTGGCCGGTGTGCACGGCGATCGCGGCCAGCAGCAGGGGTACGAAGACGCGCAGGCCGGCCGCGGCGGCGAGGCCCAGGCCCAGCGTGACGCCGATCGCCGTGTCCATGATGTGCTCCTCGCTGGGATCAGGGACGGTCGTGCGGCTCCTGCGGGTCGCGGGGAGCCGACGGTGCCGGCGGCGCGAACAGCCGGTGCAGCGTCGCCAGGTGCTGCAGGCGCTCCTGCTCGCTCTCGGCGCTCTTGAGCGACTCCATCGAGCGGCCCAGCACCTTCTTGATGAACTGCTGCAGGCTGGCGTCCACCGCCGCGGCCACCTCGTCGGACTGCTTGCGGCGCACGTAGCCGACCTGCTTCTCCTTGAGGTCCTCGAGGTAGGCGCGGAACTCGGCCACGCTCGGGCGCAGGTCCATCTCGCCGACCCAGGCGCGGAACTCCGCCAGCTCCTCGTCGATGATGCGCTCGGCCGCGGGCAGCTGCTTGCGGCGCGCGGCCAGGTTGGCCTGGACGATCTCGTCGAGGTCGTCCAGCCCGAAGACGTAGGTCTCGTCCACCCGCGCGACGTCGGGGTGGACGTCGCGCGGGACGGCGATGTCCAGGACGTAGAGCGGGCGGCCGCGGCGGCGGCGCATGGCGGTGCGCACCATCTCCGGCAGGATCACGGGTTCCAGGCTGCCGGTGGTCGAGAGCACGACGTCCACGTCGGCCAGGGCGGCGGGCAGGTCCTCCCAGGGACGCGCGCGCACGAGCTCGCCCTTGCCGCCGTTGAGGTCGTCCGCCAGGGCCAGCGCGCGCTCGGGGCTGCGGTTCACCACGATCAGGCCGCCGATGCCCTGCTGCAGGAAGTGACGGGCCGCCAGGGCGCCGGTCTCGCCGGCGCCGACCAGCAGGGCGCGGTGCCGCGGCAGGTCGGCGAAGAACTTCCGCGCCAGCTCGACGGCGGCGAAGGCGACGCTGACCGCGCCCTCGCCGATCTTCGTCTCGGTGCGCACGCGCTTGCCGGCGCGAAACGCGCCCTGGAAGGCGCGCATGAGCACCGGGCCGAGCTCGTGGTGCTCCTTGGCCAGGCGGTAGGCGTCCTTGAGCTGGCCGGAGATCTGGGGCTCGCCCAGCATCATGCTCTCCAGGCCGGCCGACACCCGGTAGAGGCGGCGCACGGCCTCCCCGTCGGTCAGGCGCACGCCGTACTCGCCGGTGAACAGCGCGGGGTCGAGCCCGGCGGCGGCCAGGCTGCGCGTCAGGCACTCGTGGGGGGCGAACTCCGGCAGGGTCTCGACGTAGATCTCGGTGCGGTTGCAGGTGCTCACCGGCACGGCCGAGACGAACCCCGGTTCCCGCGCCAGGGCCCCCAGCAGCCCGCCCACGCGCGCGGGGTCGATGTGCGCGCGCTCGCGCACCTCGGTCGGCGCGAGGCGGTGGTCGATCCCCCACAGGTGCAGGCCGGCGTGCCCCGCCATCACACGCCCCCGCGCAGGCTGAAGTTGTGGAAGCTGGGGACGAAGTGGTGGATGGCGCCCATCGCCACCACCACCGCGAGGTAGGCCGCGATGGCCAGCGCGTTCATGCGCCGCCCGCGCCAGCCCCACCAGCGGTGGCCGGCCAGGCCCACCAGGTAGACCAGGAAGATCACCCAGGAGGTCAGGATCTTGGGATCGAAGGGGGTCAGCCGGCTCGCCGTCGCGGGGTCGAGCTTGTCGGCCAGGTCGTAGAGCCAGAGGTGGCCCAGCGCGAGGGCCCCGAACAGCAGCGGCACGCCCAGCTTGGCCGCGCCCACGCTCATGCGCTCCAGCATCTCCAGCGGCGGCAGGCGGCGGAAGAGCAGGCCGAAGGTCTTGCGGGCGAGCTGGCGCGCCAGCACCAGGTAGAGCACCGCGTAGAGGAAGCTGAGGCTCAGCGCCGTGTAGGCCAGCAGCACCAGCACGGCGTGGCCGGCGTAGCCGGGGTCCTCCAGCAGCGGGTTGGCCGCCGGCTCGGCGACGCGGAACGCGCTGGCGACGAACTGCAGCAGGAAGGCCACGCCGGTGACCAGGAACCCCGTCTCGCGCACGCGCAGGCGGCGTTCGATCACGGCGTAGATCAGCAGCAGGGACAGGGCCAGCAGCGACAGGAACTCCAGCGGCGAGGCCATCGGCAGGTGGTGGTGAACCCGCGCGTGGATGACGGACGCGGCGAGGTGGGCCGTCACGGTCGCGGCGAGCAGCCGCCGCGCCCACCGGTGGGCGAATTTGCGGTTCTCGTAGAAGACCCACACGTAGGCCACGCAGAGCAGCAGGTACAGCAGCGGGAGCAGGACCTCGCTCACCGTCAGCGCGAGCCTCATGCCGTCCCCCCTTCGGAGCCGGGAGCGGCCGCGGCGAGCCGGTCGAGCACGGCGGCGGCCATGGTTTCGGATTCCTTGATGCAGGCGTTGACCGACACGCCGCGGTACGAGCTGCCGGACAGGTGCAGCCCGGGCAGGCCGGCCAGGCGCGCGTCGATCCGGCGCAGGCGGGCGAGGTGGCCGGGCTCGTACTGGGCGATGGCCCGCGGGTGGCGGAACAGCTGGACCAGCGCGGGCGCGCCGCGCAGGCCCATCAGGCCGCGCAGCTCGGCGACGGCCCGGTCGCGCAGGGTGTCGTCGTCGTCGTCCAGGACGTGCTGGTCGAGCGGGCCGCCGGCCATGCAGTGCAGCAGGACCTGCCCCTGCGGCGCGCGCCCCGGAAAGATGCTGCTGGTCCACAGGGCGCCCAGCAGGCGGCTGCGCTCGCAGGTGGGGATCAGCATGCCGAAGCCGTCGAGGTCGTGGGCCACGTCGCCGCGAGCGTAGCCCAGGGCGATCACGGCCATCGGCACGTAGGGGATGCCGTCCAGCAGGCCGGACAGCGCGGGGTCGAGCTCGCGCAGGTGGGCGGCGGCCGCGTGGGCGGGCGCGGCGTGGACGACGGCGTCCGCCTCGAAGGATGCACCCTCGTCGGCCTGCACGCGCCAGACCGCGCCGTCGCGGCCGATCGACGCGACCGCGCGGCCCGTGACGAGGGAGGCGCGGGGGTCGTCGCGAAGGGTCCGCGCCAGGGCGGCGGGCAGCGTCGCCATGCCGTCCCGGAAGGAGTGCAGGGTGCCGGAGGGGCCGGCGTCGGCGGCCCGCTTGCGCTGCTTCGAGATCGCCGCGAGCGCGCGGAACAGGCTGCCGTGGTCGCGCTCCAGCTCGACCATCCGCGGGAACGCGGCCGCCAGGCTGAGCCGGCGGGCGTCGCCGCCGAAGATGCCCTTGACCATCGGGTCGAGCATCAGCTCCGCGAAGTCGCGCCCCAGGCGCCGGCGGCCGAACTCCCAAACCGATTCGTCGGTGGCGGGATCGTCGGCCGCGCGGCCCAGGTCGCGCCGGCGCGGCACCAGGATCTCGCCCAGCACGCGCAGCTTGGCGCGGGGGGTGAACAGGTCGGTCCTGAGGAAGGCGGGCGGCGAGGCGGGGATCTCGCGCAGGCGGCCACCGACCACCAGGAAGCGGCGCCGGGCCGCGTCGCTGCTGCGCACCAGCTCGTCGCGCAGGCCCAGGCGGTCGACCAGGCGCAGCGTCGCCGGCTCGTTGTCCAGGAAACCGTTGGGGCCCCACTCCAGGCGCCAGCCGTCGTGGGCGCTGGTGCGCAGGTTGCCGCCGGCCTGCGGCGCGGCCTCCAGGACGTCGACCCGCAGGTCGAGCCCGCGCGCCGTCGCCCCGTCCAGCAGCCGCAGGGCCGTGGCCAGGCCCGACACCCCGCCGCCGACCACCACCGCGCGCCGCGCGTTCCCGGTGCGATCAGTCAAGGGTCGCCTCCGCGCGGAAGGGGTCGCCGGCCAGACGCGCGGCCAGCGAGGCGAGCCAGGTCTCGTCGAGGTTGAGCGCGGCGCCGCGGTCGAACTCGCGCACGCCCAGACCCTCGGCTTCGCGACGCAGCTCGAGGTCGAGCTCGTGCAGCGTCTCGATGTGCTCGCAGGTGAAGCTGACCGGCTGCACCAGCAGCCGGCGGCAACCGGCCCCGGCCAGGCGCCGCGTCTCGGCCGTGATCTCGGGGCCCAGCCACTTGATGGGGCCGACCTTGCTCTGGAAGGCCAGCAGGGGCGCGGAGCCGCCCGGCAGCCGGGACAGCCAGGCGGCGTGGCCGGCCGCGTCGAGGGACGCCCGCACGCGCTCGTGGACGGCGCTGACCGTGGCGCGGGTCTGGCTGAGGTAGGGGTCCCCGCGCTTGATGAAGCTCTCGGGCAGGGAGTGCGCCACGTAGATCAGGGCGCACTGCTGCGGGTCGGCGCCCTCGTCGGCCCAGCGCCGCAGACCGCGGCCCGCGTTGGCGGCCAGCGTCGCCACGAAGCCGTCCAGCAGGTGCCAGGCCTCGACCACGTGGACCGCGGCGCCGGGGGCGAGGCGGTCCAGCGACCGCTGCACGAAGGACAGCGTGCTGCCGTTGGTGGCATCGGAGTACTGGGGGTACATCGGCAGGACCAGGAACTGCTCGGCGCCGCGCTCGCGCAGATCGCGCACGGCCTCGTCGGGGTAGGGCCGCCAGTAGCGCATGGCCGGCAGCGCGACCGTCGGCCGCCCGGCTTCATCCAGCAACGCGGCCAGCCGCTCCCCCTGGGCGCGGGTGGTCGGGACCTGCGGCGAGCCGCCGCCGTGGGCCATCTCCAGGTACCGCCGGCGCACGGCCGGCGCGCGCCGCCACGCGATCAGGCGGCCCAGGAGCGGGGAGAGCGGGCGCGGGATGGGGATGATCTGCGGATCCTGGAACAGGTTGCGCAGGAACGGTTCCACGGCGTCGGGACCGTCGGGACCGCCCATGCCGCACAGGATCAGGCCCGTGGTCCGGGCCGGGTCGAGGTGGTCCTGCCGGAAGCGACGCGGTGCGGTCATCCTCGCCTCAGATGGTCTTGGAGAACAGGGGCTTCCCGCCCGTGCGGTCCAGGTAGGCGTCGAATTCCATGCACAGGTTGCGCACGAAGAAGCGCCCCAGGCCGGTCACGCGCACGCGGTCGGGCAGGAACTCCACGAAGCCCTCGTCCCGGTAGGGGAGCAGGCGGGCCAGCCCGTCGGCCAGCAGCTCGTCCGCCGGCGCGCCGAAACCGGGCACGGTCAGCGCGTAGGGCAGCTCCAGGTTGCACATCAGGTTCAGGATCGCCAGGCGGCGCAGGCGGTCGTCGTCGGTGAGGCGGTGCCCCTTGACGACCGGCAGGCGCCCCGCGTCGACCGCGGCCTGGTAGCCGTCGAGCTCGGCGTCGTTCTGGACGAAGCGGTCGCACACGTCGCCGATGCCGCTCATGCCGAAGGCCAGCATGTGGGGCGCCGGGCGCGTCGTGTAGCCCATGAAGTTGCGGTGCAGGCGCCGCTCCCGCAGCGCGACCGCGAGCTCGTCGTCGCGCCGGGCGAAGTGGTCGATGCCGATCCAGTCGTAGCCGGCCTCGGCGAACAGGTCGATCGCCAGGCGGAACAGCTCGAACTTCTCGAAGCCCGACGGCATGTTGTCGGTGTTGATGAGCTTCTGCCGCGGGCGCACCCAGGGCACGTGGGCGTAGCTGAAGCAGGCCACGCGGTCCGGCCCCTGCTCGATGATGTCGCGCAGGGTGCGCGCGAAGGAGTCACGCGTCTGTTCCGGCAGGCCGTAGACGAGGTCGAGGTTGACGCCCTCGAAGCCGGCCTCGCGGCAGGCGTGGTACAGATCCAGCGTGCGGTCGCGCTTCTGCAGGCGGCCGATGGCCTTCTGCACCGAGGGCTCGAAGTCCTGCACGCCCAGGCTGATGCGGTTGAAGCCCTGCGCGCGCAGGAAGCGCGCCTGCTCGGGCGTGCCGATGCGCGGGTCGACCTCGATCGAGACCTCGCCCCGCGGGTCGACGGCGAAGGCGGCGCGCAGCAGCCCCAGCGCGCGCTCCACCTGAGGGTCCTTGAGGAAGTTGGGCGTGCCGCCGCCCCAGTGCAGCTGCACGACGCGTCGGCCCGGGCCCAGCACGTCCACCACCGCGGCCAGCTCGCGCTCGACGCGGTCGAGGTAGGTGTCGACGGCGCCCTTCTCGGTGGAGACGACGGCGTTGCAGCCGCAGTAGTGGCAGTGCTTGGCGCAGAAGGGCAGGTGCAGGTAGACCGACAGCTCGTCGCCGGGCCGCGCCGCCAGCTCGCGCAGCGCCGTGCGGTAGTCGTCCTCGCCGAAGTCGCTCGTCCAGGCCGGCACCGTCGGGTAGCTCGTGTACCGGGGTCCCGGCTTGTCGTGCTTCTCGAGAAGGTCGCGCGGAACGTCCAGGGCCATCTCAGTCTCCCTCGCGGTACGCCTGCACGGTCGCGACCAGGGTCTCGACCGCGTCCAGGGGGGCCTCCGGCAGGATGCCGTGCCCGAGGTTGAAGACGTGGCCGGCGGCGTCGCGGCCGGCGCGGCAGATCTCCAGCGCGCGTCGGCGGATCTCCTCGTGGCTGCCGAACAGGCACAGCGGGTCCAGGTTGCCCTGGACCGCCTTGCCGGGATAGGCGCGGGCGGCGACCGCCAGGTCGAGCGTCCAGTCCACGCCGAACGCCTCGGCGTCGAGCGTGCGCACGTGGTCGAGGTAGGGGGCGCTGCCCTTCAGGAAGTAGACGCGGGGCACGCCCGCGTCCTTCAGGCCGGCCAGGATCCGCCGCAGCCCGGGCATGATGACGCGTTCGTAGTCCTGCGGGTGCAGGATGCCGCCCCAGGTGTCGAAGATCTGGACCGCGTCGACGCCCGCCTCGACCTGCATCAGCAGGTAGTCGGTGATCTGGTCGGCCAGCTTGTCCAGCAGGCGCGACAGCAGCGCCGGGTCGGAGTAGAGCATCGCCTTGAGGTGCCGGTAGTCCTTGGAGCCGCCGCCCTCGATCATGTAGGCCGCCAGCGTGAACGGCGCGCCGGCGAACCCGATCAGGGGCGTGCGGTCCCCGAGCTCGCGCTTGATCATCCGCACGGCCTCGGCCACGTAGCCGGTGTGCTCGCGCGAGTCGACGACGCGCAGGGCGTCCACGTCGGCCGCCGCGCGCACGGTGTGGTGCATCCGCGGGCCGTGGTCGTCGAAGGAGAAGGGGGCGCCCATGGGCTCCAGCGGCACCAGGATGTCGCTGAACAGGATGGCCGCGTCGAAGCCGAAGCGGCGGATCGGCTGCAGGGTGACCTCGCAGGCCAACTCCGGCGTCTTGCAGAGGCCGATGAACGAGGTCTTCTCCCGCACGGCGCGGTACTCGGGGAGGTAGCGGCCCGCCTGGCGCATGATCCAGATCGGCGTGCGCTCGTGCGGCTCGCAACGCAGGGCGGACAGGTAGGGGAGATGCTGCAGCGTGTCCATCGTGTCTCCGGGATGGGGCCGCCGCTGCGGGGCGGCGCCGGGGCGCGGTCGACCGCCGCGCGCCGGGAGGAAATCTAGTCGCGAAACCGGTGAATTGTGTCACGAAGAAGTCATGTCGGCGGATTTTCGGGGCCGGCGGCGCCGGGTCAGCGGCCGTGGAACCCCAGGTTGCGCAGCAGCGCTTCCACGATCGTCGCGGCGGCCGGGTCGAGGCCCTCGAAGAGGAAACCGGTGGCGGCGAGGTCGGGGTTCACGTCGCGGCCGGCCCAGCGGCAGACGGCGGTGACGGCCAGCTCGTCGCTGGCGGCGGCTCCTGCGGGCAGCACGATCCTCAGGTCGTGCCGCGCGCCGACGGGGATCTCCCGATGGCCGACCAGGCGCATGTCCTCGCCCGTCAGGTCCACGAGCCGACCCAGCTCCTCGCCGGTCGCGGCGTCGAGGACCTGCAGGTACAGGATCAGGGGGCGGCGTGCCTGTCGGCGCTGGCTCGTGGTCATGGCTCGTGCTCCGCAGCGGGTGACCTGCCCGGGCGCGGGGGTCTCCGGCTGCTGTTGTCTTCGGCCGCGGGAGGCCGGGCTTGAGAAACGGGCCCCGCACCGTCCTGGTGCGGGGCCCGCCGGATTGTCGCGTTCACCCGGCCTGAGCCGGATCGGTCACCGGATCAATGAGCCTCGTAGTGCGCGTCGCCGAAGTCCTTCACGTGGCACTTGTTGCACAGCGACCGCTGGTTGGTCACCAGGGTGTAGCCGTAGTCCTTGTTCGCCACGTCGTCGGCCGAGGCGCCGACGTCGGTCGCCTGCGGGTGCGAGCTGATCAGGTGCGTGGACGTGAAGTCCCAGCGGCCCGCGTCGGCGAACGGCGAGGCGTGCGAGCGGTGGCAGGTCAGGCACATGACCTGGTCCTGCGAGGTGGGGCCCTGGGTGTAGTTCAGGGGATCCACGGTCGCGAGGTCGGCGTTGACGGCCTCGAAGGGCACCAGGCCGCGGTACGACGTGGCGGGGTCGCCGCCGGTGACCTGGTCGGTGCTGATGTAGGCGTTGTAGGTCGCCGCGATCAGGCTGCCCATGTCCTCGCCGGTCGGGTGCACGAAGTCCGTGGTGTTGCCCGCATGGAGGTCGGTGTGGCAGTTGGCGCACCACTCGCTCATGCCCGACTTGTAGACGGTGTGCGAGATGTCGGTCTCGGGCTCGGCCGAGGAGCTGTTGCCGAGGGTGCGGCGGCTGTTGCCCAGAGCGAGCGGGGCGGGGCTGTCGAAGCCGTAACGAGCGCCGCCGTAGATCGGGCCGGTGCCCTCGTCGCCGTACAGCAGGCGGAAGTTCTGGTTGCCGTGGGGATCGTGGCAGCTGGTGCAGGTCAGGTACTGGCTGTCGAAGTCGCCGCCGGGGGCCGCGGCCAGGACGGGATCCTGGACGATGCCGTAGGCCGGCGAGACGATGTTGTGGCCGTGGGTGTAGCCCTGGGTGGAGCCGGCGCGGGGGCTGGTCCACGAGAAGGTCTTGGTGACCCAGTAGAAGTCGCCGCCGGCGCCCCAGCCGAAGCCGCCCCCGAACTGGCCGTACGCGGCGTGGCAGCGCAGGCAGGTGTCGCTGGCGTTGCCGTTGTTCAGCAGGTAGGCGTTGCCCGAGAGATGGTTGGCGTCCACGGGGTTGCCGTTCTGGCTGTTGTGCATGGTGTGGCAGCCGGCGCAGTAGGCCACGCCGCCGTCGTGGAACGCCAGGGCGGCGCCGCTGCTCAGGGCGAGAGCCAGGACGATGGTTGCGGAGATCATCAGTTTGTGCTTCACAGAATCGCCTCCGAGGTGTGCCGACGGGCGAGGCCCGGCGACTGGGTTGAGTAGGCGACCGGGTCGCCTCGGCCGGTGTTGCCTCCGGCCGCCACTACTTGCGACGAGAACGCGGAACGATGCCGATACCGGGACATGCGAACAATCCTCTCGGCCCCGCCCGCTCGGGCGGGGTCTCCTGCTACTCTCCTGCTTCCATGCCGAAGATCCCGAAGGCCTGGACGCGGCCCTCGTAGCCCTGGGCCACGAGGATGCGCCCGGGCGCCGCGGCGATCGCGAGGGGGTGGTAGAGCTGCCCCGGCGCGCCGCCGTACGAACCGAACTCGGACGTGAACTCGTGGTCGCGATCGTAGACCAGGACCGTGTGCCGCATGCGGTCGAGGACCAGGACTTCCCCCCCGGGACCGAACGCGACCCCGACCGGGAAGGCGAGGCGGCCCGGGCTGGTGCCGGGGCGGCCGAAAGAGCCGGCATCCGCGCCGTCCGCCGTGCGGACCAGCACGAGGTGCAGTTCGCCGCCGGGGACGTAGAGGCGGCCGTCGGGCGCCTCGGCGGGACGGCCGAGCTCCGACTGCTCGCTGACGCCCTCGAGGGTGCGGTGCCAGAGGACGCGCCCCGAGGCGGCGTCGTGCTTGGTGAGCGTGCCGGCGTACTTGTCGAGGGACACGTAGTCGCCGTCGGCGGTGACGATCAGGTGGTCGGGTCGCCACTGCGGGGCGGGTTTCTCGACGTCGAAGCGCCGCGGTTCGCCGCGCAGATCGAGCTTGCGCAGGGTGCGCTCGCCGTCGACGCCGTGGTCGATGAACACGAAGCCGCCGTCGCGCTCCAGACAGGCGTCGGCCGGCGTGGAGAGGGCGGCGGTGATGCTGGTGGTGAACTGGGTGATCCCGTGTTCGTCCAGCACGTGGAAGCTCACGCCCCGCTCGTCGGTGACGCAGACGTCGCCGGTTGCGGGGTCGACGCTCAGGGCGATGGGGCGGACTTGGCCCGCTGTCCCCACCTCCAGGTGCAGGGCACGCTCGAAGCGAAAAGCGATCGTTCCGTTCGCCGCGAGCGGGCAAAGGAAGAGCGCGAAGGAGATGCAAGATGCACGGCGGATTGTCACGGGGGTGTCACCAGGGTCGGATGTGTGCCGGAAGCACGGGTGTTCTTGAAATCACAGCCGTGGCGCCGCGTCGGTCATTTTAGCGGTCGCTTGTCACGGAAATATCATAGCCTTTCTGTTACCAATTCGTCAAAGGCATTTTGAGGCGAACGCTCTCAAATTGCGAAAAATCTTTATTTTTGACAATAAGTAGCAAAATCGACGATTCCTGGCGGCAAAGCAAGGCCGGCTTCCCCGGAAGCCGGCCTGTTAAAGTTTATATCTGAATCTAGCGGTTCAATCACAGAAATCAGCGTTTCTGGCGGATCTTTTCGGTATGACAACCGATGCACAGCTTCCCGCCCGCGTCGTCCCGGAGCATCTTCTCGAACTCCGAACCGTGGGGGTCGTGGCAGCTGGCGCAGACGATCTCGCCGCCGCGGACTGGATCTGTCGTCCCGGCTCCCAACGGATGGTCGGTGTGCTCCAGCCAGGTGTGGCAGCGCAGGCAGGGATCCGGTCCGGCGGGGACCGCTCCCGCCGCCTTGGCGGCGAGGTGAGGGTCATGGCACATCGTGCACTGCCGGCCCTCGGGATCGGGATGGCGCTGGCTGGACGACTTCATCCGGTCGGCCTGCTCGGCGTGGCACCGGCCGCAGACGGTGGCCTGGCTGCGGGGCAGCAGGCCCGGCACCGGCGAGGCGTGGGGCGTGTGGCACTCCAGGCAAGCCCGTTCGCCCGAGAGCGGGGCGTGGAGGGTCGCGTTCCTGAGTTCCTCGGCCAGGCCGGGGTGGCAGCCGAGGCAGAGGCGCTGCTCCGCGCCCGCCTGCACCTTGCCTCCCGCATCGTGGCACGCCTTGCAGTCCCGCTTGGCGTAGGGCGGGTGGACGTGGCCGTGCGTCAGACCCGCCTGCGTGGTGGCGTGCGGGTCGTGGCAGGCCATGCAGTCGGCCGGTTCCAGGTCGAAGCCCAGGTGGGTCCGGGCCAGGGCGGCGCTCTTCAGGTCGTGGCACTTCGCGCAGAGGGCGGGCACCGCTGCGGTCAGCAGGTCCGCCTGCGCCGTGCCGTGGGCGTCGTGGCAGGTGGCGCAGTTCCCGTCGGCGAACGGCTTGTGCCGCCGTGGGAGCGACCGTGCGGCCTGCAGGTCCTGGTGGCAGGTCCAGCACAGGTCCGCCCGCGCCGTGCGCAGCAGCGCCGGCTGGTCCGAGCCGTGCGGGTCGTGGCAGGCGGAGCAGTCGCCGTCGCGGGCGGGCTGGTGGGCCAGATCCGCGCGTGGGAACAGGGAGCCGCTCTCGTGGCAGGCGGCGCAGGCCGCACCGACGCCGCCGGCCTTCAGCAGATGCTCGCCGCGGGCCGCGTGGGCGTCGTGGCAGGTGCTGCACTCGCCGGCATCGAAGGGGGCGTGGGGGTGACGGCGCGCCTCCGTCAGCCCGTCGTGGCAGCCGGCGCACAGCGTCGTCTGGTCGGTGATCGGCGTTGCGTCCGCGTGGCAGGCGGCGCAGTCGCGGTCGTCGAAGGGCGGGTGCGAGTTCGGCCGGATCAGCGCCGCCTGTGCGGAGTGGTGCGGCGCGTGGCAGCCCGTGCAGTCCAGTCCGGTCAGGTCGCGCCCGAGGTGGGCGCTCTTCAGGGCGGCGTCGCCCTCGTCATGGCAGCGGAAGCAGAGTTCGACGGCCGGCGCCGTCAGCATCGCGGGCTGCGCGCCGCCGTGGGGCTGGTGGCAGGTCGTGCAGTCGTCCATGATCGGCGGATGGACCGACTTCGCCGCCGCGACGTCGACCACGTCCTCGTGGCAGATCGTGCAGAGCAGGGGCTCGGGTGCGGCCAGCAGGTCGGCGCGGTCGGCACGGTGGGCGTCGTGGCAGGCCGTGCAGTTGCCGGCGGCGACCGGCGCGTGGGCGCGGCCGCCGGCGCCGGGACCGGTGTCGTGGCACTCGAGGCAGATCGCCGTGGCCGGACGGCGCAGCATGGCGACCTCGTCCCCGCCGTGGGGCAGGTGGCAGTCGCTGCAGAGCCCGTCCGCGACGGGCGGGTGCAGGCTGCCGCCGGCGGGTCGGGTCGCCTGGTCGGCGTGGCAGGCCAGGCAGGTCGCCGCCGGCGAGACCTTCAGCAGTGACGGCTGGGCGGCGCGGTGCGGCGCGTGGCAGGCCAGGCAATCGCCGCGCGCGGCCACGTCGTGCGGGTGGGCGGTGACGAGCTCGATCTTGACCTTGAGGTGGCAGCCCAGGCACAGGGTTCCCGCCTTGGCCGACAGCAGGCCGGCCTCGGTCGAACTGTGGGGGTCGTGGCAGGCGGCGCAGTCCTGCTTGACGAAGGGCGCGTGGTTCGAGACGGCGGCGGCCGCGTCGCCGCCCGTGCCCTCGTGGCAGCCCAGGCACAGTTCGCCCGGGGGCGCCGTCAGCAGCGCGGCGCGCGCGCCGCCGTGGACGTCGTGGCAGGCCGAGCACTCGCCGCCGGCGACGGGCGCGTGGACCAGGTTCTTGCGGAACGACGCGTCGTCGTGGCACTCGAAACAGAGCCGTCGCAGCTCGGACTTGATCATGCCGGCGTGCGCGCTGCCGTGGGCGGCGTGGCAGTCCAGGCAGGAGCCGTCGGCGACGGGAGCGTGGGGCGTCGCGGCGTCGGCCCCGGGCTGGTCGTGGCAGGTCAGGCACAGCTCGTTGCCCTGGGCGACCAGCGCGGTGCCGCCCCCGGCGTCCTGCGCGTGGCAGGCGGCGCAATCGCGGTCCTGGACCGGCGCGTGCTGCACGGCCAGCAGGAGCTTCGGCGCGTCGGCGCTGTGGGGGTCGTGGCAGGACGCGCAGCCTTCGACGCCGAACGTCTCGCCGTGGGCCTGCGCGAGCTTGCGGGCGTCCTTGTGGCAGGACAGGCAGAGCGCATCGACGGTCGAGTCCAGCAGGTGCGGTTCGGTGCTGCCGTGGGGCCGGTGGCAGGCGGCGCATCCGTCCTTCTTCAAGGGGGCGTGGACGAACGCACGCGTGAACGCGGCGCCGTCGTGGCAGGTCAGGCAGGCGGCGTTGCCCTTGGCGGGCAGCAGGCCGGGCTGGCCGCTGCCGTGGGGGTCGTGGCAGGCGACGCAGCCGCCGTCGCGTACCGGCGCGTGGACGTGCGGCAGTTCGGATTCGGCCACCTGGGGCGCGTGGCAGCCGGCGCACAGGGCGTTGCCGGATTCCTTCAGGGCCAGGCGTCCCACGACGCCGTGGACCTCGTGGCAGGCTTCGCACTCGGCCTTGGCGAAGGGGGCGTGGGCGTGGGGGGCGCCGGCGGCCTTCTTCTGGTCGGCGTGGCAATCCAGGCAGGACTTCGAGCGGAACGGTCCCGCCGCCAGGGCGGCCGGGGGATCCAGGACCGCCAGCAGCAGGACCAGGGCCAGGAGGGCGGACGCGCGTCGCTTATTCATGGCTCTCCTTCGCGGAATCCTGCGCGAGACGTTCGCGGACGACGGCCTCGGCGCCGGGAACGATCCTGACGGTCGTGGCGGCCTCGAGGCGCGCGACCGCGTCGGCGATGTTCTCGCGCGTGCGCTGGGCTTTCATGCGCAGCAGCAGATCCTCCCGGCAGTCCGCGAGCGTCCGCGGCGTCGGCTGTTCGATCTCGGTCACCACGGCCACCACCCAGCCTCCGGGCACCTCGTAGGGGTCCAGGATCTGGCCGGGGCGGGCCTCGCCCGGCTTCAGGCCGATCATCGACGGCTGGAGCCAGGTCGTGGGCAGGGCGGCGGCGTCCTGGCGGACCTCGGACGTGCGCTTGGCCAGCCAGGTCATTTCGGCGCCCTGGTCCAGGCGCTGCTTGAAGGTCGCCGCGGCGCCCTGCTTCTCGAGCAGCACGCTCTGCACCTTCAGCCGGGCCGGCGGCGTCAGGTGCGCGATGTTCTCGCGGTAGAACGCCGCGATCTCGGCTTCGGTCGGCGCGTAGCGGAAACGGCCCAGGGAGTTGACCATCTCCTCCAGCACGAGGTCGCGCTCCTGCTGGACCGCGAGGCGCTTGATCATGCGGCGCTCGGTGATCCCCAGCCGCGCGGACTCGTAGCCGAGCAGGGCCTCGATGAACCACTTCTTGAAGAAGTCGTCACGGATCTGCGCCGCGTCGGGCTTGTTGGCGAGGCCGTGGAAGTGTTCGAAGCGCATGTTCCGCGTGAGCGCGCCGACGCGCAGGGCGCCGGAAGGCAGCTTCGCCAGCACGGCGTCGCTCTCGTTCAGGCGCTTCTGGACCGCGGGATCGGTCGAGGCGTAGTCGAGGGACGCGAGCAGCGCCGTGTCCACCTTGATGCCGTACTTCAGTTTCAGCCCGTCGACGTAGGCTTCGATGACCTCTTCGCGGGCGCGCGCCGGATCCGCGATCACCAGCGGCGCGGTGCCCGCGATCGAATCCAGCAGGACGACGATGCTGCGCGAGCGGACGGTCTCGCGCACCTGGGCGGTGATCATGTCCTGGCGGTGAAGGCCCGTGCGGTAGCCCTCCTGGATGATCAGCTCGTTCTGGATCAGGCGCCTCAGCACGGCGGAAGGTTCGGGCATCTGCTGCTGCTGCCCCTTGTTCATCTGCAGCGTGACGTACAGCTCCATGTCCAGGTCGTCGACGGTGATCGTGTCGCGGCCCACGAAGACCAGGGGCGTGTCGCCGGGCGGGGCCGCCGCCGCGGCGGCCGTCGCGAAGAGGATCACGGCCCAGAGTGAAGGCGTGTACGTGCGCGGGTGGGCGAACTTCATGTCAGCGTACCTTCCCCGGCTGTCGGGAAGCTTCCCACAGCCTGTGCATGGCCGTGGCGATCAGTCGCCGCGGCGTGTTGGATTCCAGGTTGCCGAACCAGCCCTTCGCCGGGCGGTTGTCCTGATCGACGTCGAAGGCTGCGGTCACCAGGCCGGTCCGGGTATCGACCGCCCGCAGGTGCAGCGTGAAGGACCGCACCGTCTCCCAGGATGCGGCGCTCGAGGCCGGGGCGTCGTCGTCGGTCGCCTGGACGAACTGATCCGGATCGCGGGTGATCATCTCGACCAGGGTCGCCTCTCCGGCGCCGAACGAACCGGCCAACAGGTCCAGGCCGGAGCGGTCGGGACGGCGGGGGTCGATGCCCGCGGCTGCGAGGGCGCCGCCCAGCACGGCCGGGTCCAGGACGGCGCGGGCCGTGTCGGCCAGGGCGGCCTCGAGCAGGGACTGCGTCGCGATCTGGGCGGTCGCGGCGTCGAACCCCAGGGGGTGGACAGCCAGCGATGCGAAGGGTGCGCCCGATCTCGTCCGTGTCGCGGCGGCGAGCGTCGCGACGAGCCGGCGGCAGGCGATCGCGAAATCGATCCGCCAGGCGGCGGCGCCCAGCGCGCAGGCCTCCGTGGCGGCGGACTCGACCAGTCCGGTCGCGACGCGGAGGGTGCGCCCGGCGAGCTCGATCCGGTCGCGGCCGACGTAGAGGTGCACGAGCAGCAGCCGTCCCGCGCCGGCGCTGTCCAGGCCGGCCAGGAACGTCGGCGCGAGCAGCCTCCCGTCGCGGATCCGGAAGCGCCGCTGCACGGCCAGCGTCGCGTCGGTCGGCAGGGGCGCGCCGCCGGACCGCGCGAGCGCGGCGGCCAGCTCCTGTTCGCCGAGCGCGCGGAGGTCCGCCAGGTCCGCGACGCCGCTGCCGTAGCCGGCGCCGGCCATGAACAGCAGGACGCAGGTGCGGCCGTCGTCGCCGGGCGCCGCGTCCCCCGCGGCGGCGGGCAGGGCGGCGTGCAGGCACGCCAGGAGCGCCAGGGCCGCCGCGGCGGCACCGGCACGCGTGAAGAAGGGGCTGCGGCACGGTCCTCGCATCAGAACAGCGACTCCAGGGCGTCGCGCACCGCCCGGCGAGAGACGTCGTGCTGGCTGGCCGAATCGCCGCCGAAGAGCTTGCGCCAGAACGACGAGCCGTCGCGTGAGACCTGGGCGTTCCAGACCATGGTGCCGGTCTCGGTCTCCAGCATCGAGAACGACGCGGTGATCGCGTTCGTCTGGTCGCCGCCGCTGCGGCGCTGCCCGTAGTCCTCCACCGCACCGGTGAAGATCGCCTGGACCTCGAGCGCCTCGCCGAGGGCGACGACCTGCTCCGGCGTCAGGGGCGTGTCGGGTCCCAGGCCGAGGCGGCCGTACGCGGCCAGCGTCGCGCCCGGATCGACGACCGACAGCGCCTCGGTCTGCAGGAGTTCGGCCAGGAACACCGGCTGCAGGCGCGCCGCGGCGAAGCGGTCGGAGCTGAGGTTCTGGAACGGGACCACCGCGCAGCGCCGGACGAAGCCGAGGTCCACGTCGGGGTGGATGAAGTGCGCGGTCTGGGGCGCGCATCCTGCCAGCGCGGCCAGCCCGAACGCGAGCGCGATCCGTGTCCACACGCGAAGTGCCATCATCCCGTCTCCCCTCGTGGCGGCCGGCGGCGGCCGCGTCTCAGAAGCTCCAGTGAATCCTGAAATTGGTGTTGAACGGCGAGTTCCGCTCGCCGTCGCGCTCGTACTCCTGGACCTCGAGGCCGCCTTCGAGCGTGAGGCGGGGGCGCGCGCGGCACACCGCCTGCAGGGAGGCTCCCTGCTGGTGGGTGTCGGTGCGCGTGTCCTGCTGGTCGCTGAGCGAGACCTGCAGGCTGACGCTGCCGCCGGGCAGCGGGCTCCAGGTCAGGTAGTGCCGCAGCATCCAGTCGTCCCGGAGACGCTGCTCGTAGCGGGCGAGGCTGTTCACCGCGAGCAGCGGCATGATCTGCCAGCCGACATCGAGCTGCGTGTCGTTGAAGGGCTCGAATCCCGCGCCCGCCACGGCGCTCACCCAGCGGTTCACGCGGCGCAGGTTCACGTTCAGGCGCGGCTTCGGGGAACACGTGACGGTCGTCGAGACGGTCCACGAGCGCGAGTCGCTCGCAGAGGCATAGTCGTCGAGGCGGGCGTGGCTGACCTGCTGCTGCAGGCTCAGGGCCGGCGCCGGGCGCCAGGCGACGTCCAGCGAGGCGTTCTCGGTGGCCTTGTCCAGGTCGCGACTGTGGTCCACCAGGCGCGACCAGCCGAGTCGGCTCCAGAGGCGCGGGCCGTCGCGGCGGATCAGCGAGAGGGCGTAGCCCTCCACGTCGGTGCTGCTGCGCGATGGGCTTTCGAGCCGGTTGCGGTGGTAGGAGCCGCCCGCGGTCCACGCGTCGCGGCGCCACGTCGCACCGAGGCGGTGGCTGCTGCCGCTGAGGTCGCGCGAATCGTCGCCGTAGTCGCGCTCCTCGAAACCGGCGTCGTAGGCCAGCATGAGGTCGCGGCGGATATCGTACTCGAGGCTGCCGTCCAGGCTGTGCCTCAGGATGTCGGAGGTGTTCGCGCCGACGACGCCGTCGGCGGGTCCCTCGACCTCCAGCTCCGTCAGCGCGATCACGGCCTCGGTGGGGCCGGTCTTGACGTCGACCAGCTTGAGGCGGCGGGCAGCAGTATTCTCCGCGAACTCGAAGGCCCAGCCCTGGCGCCCGTTGCCCCAATCCCGGTAGGCGATGCTCACCGCGCCGGGAGCGAGTTCGGTCCAGGCGACGCCTTCCGGGTCGTCGTTCACGTAGACCCGCCACTGCAGGAATGCGGGGAAGCGCACGACGTCGGCGACGTAGAGCACGGCCTGGCTCATCTCCGTCGTCTCGCCGAAGTCCATCACGAGGTTGCGGTAGTCGCCGCCGTACTCGCGTACGACGCTCTGCTCGTCGCCGATGTCCAGCCCGGCCGGCTGGTCGAGGTCCAGATCGGCCAGCGCCGGCAGCGGCGTCGGCGACGGTTCGAGGGGATCCAGGTTCTCGGGCGTGTCGTCCAGGACGTAGCCGATCGACAGCGGCACCAGCAGCGACCGCCGGTCGCCGCCGAGCTCGATGGTCTGGCGCAGCAGGCGGCTGCGCGCGTCCAGCGCGTAGCGGATCCGGCCGGCGTCCAGGAGCCCTGACTTGCGGTGCTGGACGCTCTGGCTGGTGTAGAGACGGCGGTTGCCGGCGGACACCGTGCGGTTGTCGCTGCGCGTGTAGCCGTAGCGCAGGTTGCCGTAACGCCGCCACGAGCGTTCGACGCCGGCGCTCAGCTGGCGGTCGCGGGTTTCGATCTCCGGCAGGGGCGCTTCTCGCCGCCAGGAGGCGGTATCCTGGTAGCGTGCGAACCAGTCTCCCCAGCCGGGAACGCCGCGCACGTTGGCCCCCCATTCCAGCCGCTCGTCGCGGTACCCGTCCAATCCGGCGCCGCTCCAGGTCTTGCGGAAGGCGCCCGCCGTGAGCAGGGCCCGCACGTCGTCGCCGCGGTATGTCAACGATGCGGAGGGCTGGTTCAGGACGTTGGAGAGATCGCTGGAGCTGCCGCCGTAGCTGCTGCTCATCTCCTCTCGCCGGTTACGGAACTGGAGCCGGCCGGCGAGGGTGGGCGTGAACCTGATGACCTGTTCGTAGGAGTCGTCGAGGTAGAGGACGCTGGTGCGGTACGCTTCGCCGCCGGCGCGGCCCTCCTGGCGGTTGCCCTGGACGTCGATCTGGCCATCGAGCGCATGCACGGCGCCGGCGGCCAGCACCAGGAGCGCCAACGTCCCGGCGGTAACGTTTGTTGACTTACCGAGATGCACCGGACGACCCGATCCCGTCGCGAGTTACCGTGTTGGCGGGGAATCCCCCAGGACTCCCTAGTATATAGTGCGCAACCTGGAGATTTCCCGTTTTTTTTCCAACGTATCGATCATGAGTATCGAAACGAGTCAATCCGAGGCAATTTTCGCTAAAGCAGTGTTTTTGATATGTCGATATATTTCGCACCATGCGCAAATTATTCAACGATTCAGTCAATTCAAAGGGGTGCTCGGGCTTGGTCACGACACTCCTCGTGACGTTCGGCGCGTTCGGTTTCGCCGCGGCGGCATCTGACCACGAACAGGTCGCCTGTGACCGCTGCCACGGTGGAAGCGAGACGGTGCTCGGCACGCCGGACGTGGGTGACGGTGCCTGCCGTGCCTGCCACCCGGGTGCGACGCGCGGCGGTGCGGCGGGGGGGGCGTTCCATGCCGTGGCCGGACGCGACTGCCTGGACTGCCACGTCTTCCATGCCCCGCAGGAGATCCGCGCCGGAGCCCTGGTCTTCCGCTTCACGCACGGCGACGCGGCCGCGCGCGCCCTCTGCCGATCCTGCCACGCGCCCGGCGGCGAACTGGAGGCCCTGAGCGACGGTCATCGCGCCGCGGCCGCCGTCTACCACGCCGACTCGTCCCGGCTCGCCGGCCTGACGCCGTCGCAGAGCTGCCTGCTCTGCCACGGCGACGCCGGGGGCGATGCCGCCGCGCTGCGCCTCGTCGACGCGGCCCCGCGCTTCGCCGAACACGCCAGCCATCCTTACGGCGTCGCCGCGCGTTCCGGCGGCGGCGGCGGTTTCCCGGTCAAACCGCGCATCGACGCTCGTCTCGAACTCTTCGACGGCCGCATCGAGTGCCAGACCTGCCACAGCCTCGCGGCCGGGACCGCCGACCTGCTGGTCGCGCTCGACGGGACCGACGGGCTCTGCCTGGGCTGCCACGGCCGCGCCGGGTCGACGCGGTCGGCGGTCGCCGCGGCGCCCGTTCAGCCCCCGACCGCGACGGCCAGCGCCTCGCGCGCGGCCGCGACGGTCGTGTCGATGTCCTCGTCGGTATGGGCCGCGGACACGAAGCCCACCTCCCAGCCCGACGGAGCCAGGTAGACGCCGCGCTCGATGAGCGCGCGGTGCAGCCGGCCGTACGTCGGCATGCGCGCGCCATCGACCGCGTCGAAGCGGACGGGCGCCTCGGGCTGGAACACCGTCCAGAACAGCGAGCCCTGCCGCACGACGGACGCGACCGCGCCGGCCGCGGCGGCCGCTCCGCGCAGGCCCGCCTCCAGTCGCGAGCCCTTGCGCTCCAGCTCCGCGTAGAACCCCGGCCGTCCGATCTTCTCGAGCGTCGCGAGGCCCGCGGCCATCGCCACCGGGTTGCCGCTCAGGGTGCCGGCCTGGTAGACCGGCCCCAGCGGCGACACCTTCTCCATGATGTCGCGCCGGCCGGCGTACGCGCCGACGGGCATGCCGCCGCCGATGATCTTGCCGTAGGTGCCGAGGTCGGGTTCGATCCCGTACAGCTCGGCGGCGCCGCCCGCCGCGACGCGGAAGCCGCTGATCACCTCGTCGAAGATCAGCAGCGCGCCGTGGCGCTGTGTCAGTTCGCGGCACGTGCGCAGGAACGCCGGCGTCTGCAGCAGCAGGCCGGCGTTGGCCGGCACCGGCTCGATGATCAGCGCCGCGACCTCGTCGCCGTGGGCGGCGAAGAAGGCGCGCAGTCGCTCCTCGTCGGCCAGCGGCAGCACGGCCGTGTGGCGCGTGACGTCGGCCGGCACGCCGCCGCTGCTCGGGGTGCCGAAGGTGGCCAGGCCGCTGCCCGCGTCCACCAGCAGGCTGTCGACGTGGCCGTGGTAGCAGCCCGCGAACTTCACGATCAGGTCGCGCCCGGTGAAGCCGCGGGCCAGCCGCACCGCGCTCATCACGGCCTCGGTGCCCGAGCTGACGAAGCGCACCCGGTCGCACCAGGGCAGCCGCGCCAGGAAGGCTTCGGCGAGCAGGACCTCGCGGCGGCTCGGCGCGCCGAAGCTGGCGCCCTCGGGCACGGCCTCGAAGATGGCCGCCTGCACGTCGGGGTCGGCGTGGCCGAGGATCAGCGGTCCCCAGCTCTGGCAGTAGTCGAGGTACTCGCGGCCGTCCTCGTCGGTGAAACGGGCGCCCCGCGCGCTGCGGAAGAACAGCGGGTCGCCGGGCACGGACTTGAAGGCGCGCACCGGCGAGTTGACGCCGCCGGGCAGCGCCTCCCGCGCGCGCTCCCACCAGGAGGCGTTGCTCATCGGATCCACCCCCCGCGCAGGGCGTCGCGGCCGTGGTAGGTGATGATCAGGTCGGCGCCGGCGCGGCGCATGCCCAGCAGGTTCTCCATGACGACGGCGCGCTCGTCGGCGAAGCCGGCCTTCACGGCGGCCTTCACCATCGAGTACTCGCCGCTGACGTTGTAGCAGACCACCGGGCAGAGCGCCTGCTCGCGCACGCGGCGCACGATGTCCAGGTAGGCCAGGGCCGGCTTGACCATGACCATGTCGGCGCCTTCCTCCATGTCGAGCAGCGCCTCGAGCAGGGCCTCGCGGCCGTTGCGCGAGTCCATCTGGTAGGTCTTGCGGTCGCCGCGCGGCGCGCTGTCGCAGGCGTCGCGGAAGGGGCCGTAGTAGGCGCTGGCGAACTTGGCCGAGTAGGCCAGGATCGAGGTGTTGACGAAACCCTCGTCGTCCAGCAGGTCGCGGATGGCGCCGACGCGGCCGTCCATCATGTCGCTGGGGCTGACGATGTCGGCGCCGGCCTTCGCGTGGGCCAGGGCCATGCGCGCCAGCTGGTCGGCGCTGGCATCGTTGACCACGACGCCGTCCTCGAGGAAGCCGCAGTGGCCATGGCTCGTGTAGGCGCACAGGCAGACGTCGGTCACCAGCACCACGTCGCGGCCGAAGCGGTCGCGCAGGGCCTTCAGGGCCTGCGGCACCAGACCGTCCTTGGCCACGGCCGCGGTGCCGTGGTCGTCCTTGTGCTCGGGGATGCCGAACAGCAGGTGCGTGCGCAGGCCGAGCTCGACGTCGGCGGCCACCTCTTCGACCAGCTTGTCGACCGAGACGTGGGTGACGCCGGGCATGCTCGAGATCTCGTCGACGTGGCCGCGGCCTTCGACCACGAAGTGCGGGGTGATCAGGTGGCGGGCCGCGATGTCGGTCTCGGCCACGAGCTCCCTCATCAGCGGCGTCGTGCGCAGGCGGCGGGGGCGGTGCAGCAGGTTCATGACGGCATCTCCCGGAATGAAGGGTCCGTGACGGGGCCCAGGCCGCAGGCCCGGGCCATGGCTGACAGGTCGGGCGCGTCGGCGACCAGGGGGTCGAAGCCGGCGGCGCGGGCCGCGGCGGCCGTGGTCTCCCCGATCGCCACGCAGGGCGGGCGCAGCGCGTAGGCCGTGGCGAAGGCGCCCACGGCCGACGGGCTCGCGAAGAAGACGAGGTCGCCCTCCTCGAAGGGGTGCCGGGGCAGATCCCCGGCGGGGACGGGTTCGGTGCGGTACAGGGGCAGCTCGACGACCGTGCAGCCGGCGGCGCGCAGGGCGGCGGCCGGTTCGGAGAGGCGGTGGTCGGGACCCGGCAGCAGCACGCGGGCGGGCGATGCGCCGGCGGCGACGAAGGCGCGGGCCAGTTCGGCGCCGTCGCGGCAGCGTGCGCCCAGATCATCGCGCCAGCCGTGGTCGGCCAGGGCGGCGGCGGTGCCGCCGCTTGTGCCACCGCCGAGGGCGCCGACCCTGGCGGCGCCGGGGGACAGGCCGGCGTCGGCGAAGGCGTGCACGCCCTGGGGCGACGTGAACAGGATCCAGTCGAAGGCGGTGGGGGCGATGTCGGCCGGCGGCGGCAGGGGCGAGTAGCGCAGCAGGGGAAGTTCCAGCACCGCGGCGCCGGCGGCCGCGAGGGCGTCCCGCCAGGGGCGGCACTGGGCCGCTTCCCGGGTCAGGACGATGCGCCGCGGTCGGGCGTTCATGCCGGCTTCCCTTCGCGGTCCCTGATCCGGCGCAGGGCTTCGTCGCCCATAGCCTCGGGATCGGGGCCGTCCAGCCGCAGGTGCAGCGGCGCGCCGACGCCGTCGCGCGGGCTCCAGAAGGCGCTCAGCCGGAAGCCGTCGCCGAGCCGGCGCACGTTCACGCCGAAGGGCAGCTGGCAGCCGCCGTCGAGGCGCTCGAGCAGCGCGCGCTCCACCGCGACGGCGCGGCCGTCGGCCTCGCAGTGCAGGCGGTGCACGAGGTCGCGCACGCGCGGCTCGTCGCGGCACTGCAGGGCGAGCATGCCCTGCGCGGGGGCGGGCACGAAGTCGTCCACTTCCAGCGGCAGCACGCAGAGGTCGCCCAGGTCGAGCTCCAGGCGCAGCACGCCCGCGCGCGCCAGCAGGATCGCGTCGTACTGCCCGTCCCGCAGCTTGCGCACGCGCGTGGGCACGTTGCCGCGCAGGTCGGCGATCACGAGGTCGGGGCGCAGGTCGCGCAGCTGCGCCTGGCGACGGGCCGCGCTGGTGCCCATCCGCGCGCCGTCCGGCAGCGGGAGCAACGCGCCGGCGGCCAGCCGGTCCCGGTCCACGCAGTCCGGCCGCACCAAGAGGGCTTCGCGCGGATCCTCGCGGCCGACCAGCGCGGCCAGCACCAGTCCCGCCGGCATCCCGGTCGCGAGGTCCTTCATCGAGTGCACGGCCAGATCGACGCGGCCGTCGAGCTGGGCGTCCTCGAGCTCCTTCGTGAAGAAGCCCTTGCCCTCGAGCTGGGACAGGGGCACGTCGTCGATGCGGTCGCCCTGCGTCTTGATGATGGTCAGGGAAGTCCGTGCGCCGAGGGCGCCGAGCAGGCCCTGAACGTGGCGGGCCTGCCACAGGGCCAGCTCGCTGCCGCGGGTGCCGATGCGGATGATGTCGGTGCCGTCGCCAGGATTCACGTCGCCTCCTCGCCGATCGCCGGAATGCCTCCGCCGCGGCCCAATCTAGGAATTGCCTGTTCGATTTGTGTCACGGAGACGTCACGTCCGCGGAAAATATCACACGCCAGGCGTCCCGGAAGTGCTATGATCACAGGCAAGTATAAGACCGCCCGCGGTCTGAGTCGATCGCCCACACCGCCGCCGGGCCCGCCCCCCGAGGCCGAGCGGCAACGGATGCGCATGTCGGTTCGTCTGCCGGTGCGACTGTTTCTGCCGCTGTTGGCGCTGCTCGCGGGCGCCGCCGTTGCTGCGCCCGTCTCCCAGGACACCGCCCGCCAGGTCGCCCGCAACTGGGTCTGCGACCTCGCCCACCACGGCGGAGGGTGGGCCGGCGCTTCGCGGCCGACGCTGGTGGACGAGGGAGCGCTGGCTGCGGGCGACACGGTCCTGGCCTGGATCTTCCGGGTCGCGCCGCGGGGTTACGTCGCGGTCTCCGGCCGGCTCGAGCTGACGCCCGTGGTCGCGTCCAGCGAGACCGCGCACCTGCCTTCGCGGGAGCCGGGGGGCTTCTTCGACCTGCTCGTCGACGTGATGGCGGGTCGCGTGCGCCAGGTCGCCGCCGACGCCGACGCGGGGCGCCACCGACCGCCCCACCCCGCCTGGAAGCGCTACCGCTCGAACGAAGAGACGTTCCAGGCCAAGCTGCTGCTCGAACCAACCGACGTGCTCGGCGCCGGGCCCCTGCTCGAAACGACGTGGCACCAGGGCTGGCCCTACAACAGCCTGTGCCCGCCGGGCGACGGCGCGCGCACCTTCGTCGGTTGCACGCCCCTGGCCGCGGCCCAGCTGCTGGCCTACCACCACTGGCCGCTGAGGGGCGAGGGGCGGGTCGCCTACTGGTGGGCAGGTGACGACGGCTGTGGCTCCACGACGCCCGGCGACACCCTGAGCGCCGAGTACTTCGATCCCTACGACTGGTCCCTGTTGCCGCACGTCGTGGATGCCGAATCCTCGGAAAGCGAGCGCGCCGCGACGGCCGAGCTGTGCTACGAGGTCGCCCTGGCCTGCCGCACGGACTTCAGCGTCTGCGGCTCGTCGGCCTCCCTGGCGATGGCCCGCTCGGCGCTGGTCAACAACTACCGCTTCCTGGCGACCGCGCGCGAAGTGGTCCGGTTCCGCTACACCGATGCGGTCTGGTTCGGCATGATCCAGACCGAGATCGGCGCCGGCCGGCCGCTGCTCTACAGCTCGATCGTCCACACCATGGTCTGCGACGGCTGGCGGGAGCTGGGCGGCGTGCGGCAGGTCCACATCAACTACGGCTGGGCCGGGGACAGCGACGACTGGTTCGCCCTGGACGACATCGAGACTTCCGCCAATCCGGCCGCCGAACGCATGATCATCGGGCTCGCGCCCGACACCGAACCGCCGGCGGTGGTGTCGCGGCTCCTGGCGACGCTGCGGCCCGACCAGCTCGTCGACGTCTACTGGCGGGTCGAGGGCGTGCTCGACGCGGCCGGCTTCTACGTCTGGCGCGGCATCTCGGCCGCCGACCGCATCCGGCTGAACGACGAGCGGCTGACCTCGCAAGCCGAGTATACCTGGGTGGACACCCAGCCGGGCGCCGTCGGGGAGGCGTACTGGCTGCAGGAGGTCGTGGTCGGCGGGCCGGAGCTGTGGATCGGCCCGGCGTACCTGCCGCCCGCGCCCTTCATCGAGACTCCCGACATCGAGATGACCCTGGAGCCCAACCCCGCCAACCCCCGGGTCGGGGCGTCGTTCCGCCTGGCCGCCGGCGGGCGCGTCCGGGCGGAGGTCTTCGACCTCGCGGGGCGGCGGCGGGCCGTGCTGCTGGACGGGGAACTGCCGGCCGGGGAGCACCGCGTCGAGTGGGACGGCCGCGACGGCGGCGGACGGGTCGCGCCGTCGGGGCTCTACCTGCTGCGCCTGGAGGCGGGCGGTTCGCGGAGCGTGCGGCGCTTCACGCTGGCGCGCTAGCGGGCCAGCCGGTAGCCCGTGCCGTGCACGGTGAGGATGTGCGCCGGGCTGGCGGGGTCGGTCTCGATGATCTTGCGCAGGTTCAGGATGAAGTTGTCGACCGTGCGCGTGGTCGGGTAGGCGTCGTAGCCCCAGATGCGGTCCAGGATCGTGCGGCGGGCCACCGGTTCGCCGTCCTTCTCGGCGAGCACGCGCAGGATCATGGCCTCCTTGTCCTTCAGCGCGTGGACGCCGCGGGGGTTGGTGACGGTCAGCGAGCGCAGGTCGACGACCGAATCGCCGATCTCCAGCGTGTCCGGCGCCGTCGTCTCACGGCGCCACTCCTCGCGCCGGAAGATGCCCTTGATGCGCGCCAGCAGCTCCCGCAGGTTGAAGGGCTTGGTGATGTAGTCGTCGCCGCCCATCTCCAGGCCGCGCACGCGGTCGTCGTCGCGGCCCCGCGCGGTCAGGAACAGGACCGGCACGCGGTCGCCCTCCTCGCGGATCTTCTTGCAGAACGCGAAGCCGTCCATGCCGGGCAGCATCACGTCCAGCAGCACGAGGTCCACGCCGCCGCGCTTCCAGTAGTGCAGCCCCTCCTCCGCCGAGACGGCCACGACCGGCTCGTAGCCCTCCAGCTCCAGGTTCAGCCGCATGCCGTCGGCCAGGTGCTCGTCGTCCTCCACCACCAGGATGCGCCGTTTCATCGGGACCCCTCCTCGAAGACGGGCAGCACCAGGGTGAAGGCCGCCCCGCGCCCCTCCTCGCTCTCCAGTTCCACGCGACCGCCCAGGCTCTCGATGTTGCGCTGGACCAGGTACAGGCCGAGCCCCGAGCCGCGCGGCCGCTCGTTCAGGGAACCGGCACCGGTCTCGGCCCGGTAGAAGCTCTCGAAGACGCGGCGCTGCTCGCGCCGGGGGATGCCCGGCCCGCGGTCGCGCACGGTCAGCCGGTGGCGGTTTCCGTCGCGGTACAGCGTCACGGTCACCTGCGCCGGCGGCGGGCTGTAGTGGACCGCGTTGTGGAGCAGGTTGCGCACCGCCACGCGCAGCGCCTGGCGGTCGCCGGTCACGAGGTGGCCGTCCGGCACGTCCACGTCGAGGCGGGCCCCGCGGTCCGCGAGGAAGGCCCCCATGGCCTCCAGCACGTCGCGGGTCACGTCCGCGAGGTCGATCGTCTCGCGCGTGCCGCGCAGGTGGTCCTCGTCGCGGCTCACCGACAGCACCTGCTCGACCATCGCCTCGAGCCGCTCGACGTCCTGGAGCATCGCGCCGCGGATGCGCAGGCCGGCGTCCGGCGGCAGGTCGGGGCGCTGCAGGGTCTCGGTGTAGAGGCGGATGCTCGCCAGCGGCGTCTTGAACTCGTGCGTCGCCCCGGCCAGGAACAGCTCGCGCGCGCGCTTGAAGTCGCGCTCCCGCCGCGAGGCCAACGTCAGGATGGTGGTGCCTGCGGCCAGCAGCAGCAGGAACACCACGCCCTCGGTCATGAACATGCGCCGGCGCCGCGCGGCCTCCCGTTGGACTTCGGCGACCGCCTCCGGGTCGATGCCCACCTCCCAGCCCTTGTCGGTCCGGTGGAAGTGGAGGTGGGGGAAGGCCCGGCCCAGCATCTGGGAGGGGTCGTCCCGCGCCTCGGGCACCGTCTCGAGGATGTAGACGGCGTGCATCTGGTCGGTGCGGTAGCGCTGGAGCTGGTAGCTCTCGTAGTGGTGGCCTTCGCGCGTCAGGTAGTAGACCCACCAGACCCCGATCACGACGATCAGCGCCACGAGGATGCCGTACATCAGGCCGAGATGTCGGTGCAGGCGCACGCCGGTTCTCCTCGCGGACGGTCTCTTCAAGGCTGGCGGCCGCAATATAGCAGCCCCGGGCGCGGGCGTCACCCGCCGTCGGGTCGCCGCGCCGTGCGTCCCCCTTCGTTGTCGCAGCCGGGCCGGCCTGTCCGCCGGCGCAGTCGCCTGCACGGGCCGACGCGCCCCGCGCGCGGCCCCGGATCCGCGCCGCACCGCCGGCAGCGGCCGAACGCCGGAATTTCCGCGGGCTGGTGCCGCGCTTGCCCCGCGCCTCCCGTCGCGACCGGACAGTGCAACCCGCGCACACGAAGGAGGTGGAGATGACCGACACGAAGAACCGCGACGTCCCGGCGGCGCTCGCCCGGCTCGGGATCGAGGAACTCGAGGAACGCCTCGAGACCAGCCCCCTGCTCGGCGACGACGTGGGCGACGGCGGCTGCTGCAACAACTTCTGCCAGTGCAAGCTGGAGAAGTACCCCGAGGCCGTGGACGACTCCGTCTGGGGGCCCTGAGGCCCGCCGACCCTGGCCCGTCCGCCGCGGCCGGCGACGGACGGGCCGACACGCCGCCGGCCGGGGAGGACGCACCATGCCGCCCGCGCACATCCCGTCGCCGCGCCGCCGCTGGGAGCTGTGGAACCTGCAGGCCCTTGATCCGGACGCGAGCGCCGCGACGCTCGCCGCCCTGGATGCTGGACGGCGCGCCTGCGATGATCTCGCGCGCCGGATCCTGCGCGACGGCGAGGGGGATCACGGGCGACTGCGCGCCGAGGCCCGCGCGTTCCTGGCCGCCCATCGCGCCCTGCACCGCGGCCTGGTGCTCGGCTTGCACCTCGGACCTTACTCGCTGATCCCGGGGCTGTACCTGGACCTCGGCCTGTCGCCGGTCGTGCTGCTGGACCGCGCCGCCCACGACCGGCTGCGCGTCGACGCCGACCGGCAGC
>Ga0172375_10001540_pt1 | contig 36998 bp, 37 predicted proteins | sample LakKiv1m_FD_114537 | JGI IMG/M metagenome (GOLD analysis project Ga0172375, IMG submission 114537) | Freshwater microbial communities from Kabuno Bay, South-Kivu, Congo - kab_092012_11.1m | ecosystem: Environmental > Aquatic > Freshwater > Lake | place: Democratic Republic of the Congo... | reverse complement strand
CGAAAGAAGAATTTTGGGCTTTAAAAAATATTTCTTTTGATGTTGCTGTAGGAGATAGTATTGGAATTATTGGGAAAAATGGTGCTGGCAAATCTACCTTATTAAAAATCCTTTCTAAAATTACACCACCTACCTCTGGTAAAATCATTTCGAGAGGACGCATTGCAAGTTTATTAGAAGTGGGCACAGGGTTTCATGGAGAATTATCAGGAAAAGAAAATATTTTTTTTAATGGCTCTATTTTGGGCATGAAAAAAATTGAAATTCAAAAAAACTTTGATGCCATTGTTGATTTTTCGGGAATTGAAAAATTTCTTGAAACCCCTTTAAAGCACTATAGCAGCGGAATGCAATTGAGATTGGCTTTTGCTGTTGCTGCTTTTTTGGAAAATGAAATTCTCATTATTGATGAAGTATTAGCAGTGGGAGATACTGTCTTTCAAAAAAAATGCATGGGGAAGATGGAAGACTTAAGTAAACACGGTAAAACTGTAATTTTTGTAAGTCATAATATGCAATCCATTTCTCGTTTATGCAATCGTGGGATAATTTTGGAAAAAGGTCTTCTTTTCAAAGAAGGAAATATGCTTGACATGACTTCTTTATATTTAAAATCCAATTTAAACTCTAAAGTATTGTCTAAAAGCAGTACCAATAGTATTCAAATTGAAAATATAGTTTTTTCGAATGAAGATAGTAAAAATACCGATACATTTTATACTTTTGAAAAGATTGAAATTGAAGTCAGTGGCAAAGCTGAAATAAACCTGAATGAAGTTAGTATAGCCATTTGTTTTAATGATATTTTCGAAAATAGAATTACAAGTTTATGGTCTTCTTATTTTGGTAAAACATTTGATATTTCTGAAGGCCGGTTCAAAGTTATTTTTACACTTCCTAGCTTTAGATTAATGCCAGGTGATTATGAAGTAATTTCATACATTGAATCAAAAGGCATAGAAGTACAGCAAATTGATAATTTTAAAAAAATAAGTGTTATTTATACTAATCAATATGGATATACTGTTGAGCCCAATGTTTCACAAGGTTATTATATAGAACAGTTTAACGTTGATTACATACAATCCTAGTTTATGAAAAGTATTTACCGAAAAAAAATTCCATTAATAATTAATGATATTGAATTTAATCTTTCATTAAAATATGACATTCTTAAGAAGTCTTTGGCATAAAAGCAAATTATATAAAAGTTTTCAGAATTTTGTTGAGGCAAAAACAGAAAACGTAATCCGAAAAGTTGAAGCAAGAATTAAAGCAGATGTCCTGTATGATATTTGGGATTCTCTACCTGATTTTAAAATTGAAAAATTCTCTAAAAAAATTGACAATAATATTAAACTAAACTTTTATCTAGACAGTCATTTGTCAAAATTAATTTTCGGAGGAGATTTTGAAAAAGATGAAATAACTTTTTTAAAAAAATATCTCAGAAAAGGAGATGTATTTATCGACGTTGGGGCAAATATTGGTTTGTTTTCGCTTATTGCTTCTTCTGTTATTGGGGAAACCGGAAGGGTAATATCCTTTGAGCCAACATCAAAAACCTTTAATCGATTTCTAGAAAATATCCAAATAAATCACTTTAGCAATATTGAAGCCCATCAAGTTGCAATTTCAAATACTATAGGGGAGGCCAAATTAAATATTGCTTCAGATGGCTTTGATGCATGGAATTCATTAGGGATTCCTTCTGCTGGGAAAGTAATTGAAAATGAAACTGTGAAGACTTATACTCTTGATAGTTTTTTTAAAACAAAAAAGGAAATAGAGAAAATTTCTTTAATAAAAATTGATGTAGAAGGTTGGGAAATCCCTGTTATAGAGGGTGCAGTGAAATTATGTTCAAAATTAGATGCACCAAATTTGATTGTTGAGTTTACTGATTCAAATGCTATAAATTGTGGTTATTCATGCACTGATTTATATAACCTACTAGTAGAATATGGTTATAAACTATATACCTACGATGATGCTTCCAATAATTTAGTGAATGAAGAAATACGAGAATCATATCCATGTATTAATATTATTGCAACTAAAAAGAGTGGATTTATTTTAAATAGATTAAACGCTCTATAATCTATATTATTAATGAACTCTAAAATATATATTTTATTACCTGTTCATAATAGAGTTGATATAACTAAGCAATTTGTAAAATGTTTAATTCGGCAAACTTACACAAACTATCATCTAATTCTAATTGACGATGGTTCTAAGGATGACACTGTGAAAGTTGTGACCAGTCTAATTCAGAATTTAACAGTAATTAAAGGTAAGGGGAATTGGTGGTGGGCTGGTTCTCTCCAACAAGGTTATAAATGGATAAAAAATAATGTAAATAACAAGAATGATATTGTCTTGATAATGAATGATGATACCTCCTTTGATGAAAATTACTTGAGTGAAGTTCAAAACCTAATCAAAGAGGATACTTTAATGATTGGGATTGAAAAAGGTATGCAATCTAATATTGAAGGTTATAATACTTACTTTCTCGAAAACAAAGAATTTGTGCTTACAGGAAACTCAGATTTGATTAATTGCATGTCTTCAAAAGGTCTTTTTATGAGCGTAGGCACATTTATAGAAATTGGAGGATTTTATCCAAAATTGATTCCGCATTATCTTTCTGATATTGAATTTACTTATAGAGCATTTCGAAAGGGATATAAATTAGTGAAGTGTAAGGATATTTTAATTAATAACAATGAAGAAACGACAGGGGTAAAAAAAATTAGTGAACCATCTAGAATAAAATATGTAAAGATGATGTTTTCAAAAAAAAACATGAATTATCCCCCAATACCATATTTTTTTTTTATTTTATTGTGGTGTCCATTTCCATATAAAATAAAAAAAATTTATAAATTAATAAAAAAGGTGGCTGGAGAAATTGTTTTTCTTAAGTAAATATAAATATTAGTATTTTTGATAAATACCAATCATAAAAGTACGACATTTTTTGTCGGAGTCACAGAGTGTTTTTGTAAATTTTTTTATGTCAATATTGAAAACATATATATCTTCCGAAATAATCGAAAGCATTGAATAATCGGTTGAAAAAAACATTTATTTTTTCAAATAAAAGCACAAGTTATTTGAATATTATTGATTACCTCAAGGTGCATATTATTGAAAAATCAACAAAGCAAACAAGTGTTGAGTCACTAAAGTCTTTAAATATTGCTATTAACAATCCAAGACAGTAAAAGAAAAGATTTTAAAAATTTATCATTCATTCAATACATTTAAGTGAAGAAAATACGCCAAATATATCCATCAGAAGTTTCCCAAAGAAAGCCTCCGAAAAATATTCAGGAAGCGCATTTGCATTATTTTCAGCATGAATTTCAGCATTTTATTCCCGAATCAAATTTGTATTTTTTTAAGAAGGTTATTGTTACTAAAGATGGAGTAATAATAAAAAATTTCAGAATTATTAAACAATTTGTAATAAATTTTTCGGAATTTAAAAGCTATTACTTAAGATATCTTCTATCGACATTTTTAAAAAATAGAAAAGTTAAATTAAACAAAGGGAAAAACTACCTTTTGCTTTTTGATAATTATAGTGGACCAGAAGGTATATCACATTGGATAAGTGATACTATGACAAGAATTTTTGCTCTAAATGAGGTTTTAAAAGACTTTGTTGTTATTCTTCCAGCTTATAGTAAATACGGAGTCAGGGCTCAGTCGTTAAAACTTTTTGATTTTGGTCCTACTTATTATATTGAATCAGGTACATACCTGGAAGTAAAGAATCTTTATGCTCCTTCTTTTATTGCTCCAACAGGAAATTTTAACGCGGGAAACGCTTTAGCTTTTAGGTCTTTCGTATTAGAAAAACTAAATATTGTTAAACTATTAGCTAATAAAAGAATTTATATAAGCAGAAAGAAAACCCTACGAAGGCACATAATAAACGAAACTGAAGTCGAAAGATTAATTGTTTCTTATGACTTCGAAATTATTTATATGGAAGATTATAGTTTTAATGAACAAATCTCAATTATTAATTCTGCAAAATATTTGGTCACAATACATGGCGCAGCTCTTACTTTTTTGCATTTTATGAATGAAAATTCTAAAGTTCTTGAGTTAAGGTATGAAGGAGATACTCATAATAATCATTTTTATGCAATTGCCTCTACTTTAGATATTGATTATTATTATCAGATTTGTAAAGGAAATTTTATTTCAGATAGGGCAAATAATTATGATATTAAAGTCGATATTGAACTTTTAAAGACAAATATTGATATGATGATAAAGAAATAATGTGAATATGAATCTACCAATTAAAATAAAATCATTTTTTAGAAAATTATTGCTTGGATATGATATTCAAACTTATTTTTTTTCTCAAGGAGGAGAAGATGCTATCTTAATGAGTTTTTTTGCCAAGAAATTGGAGGCCAAAGAAAAAGGTTTCTTTGTGGATATTGGCGCATACCATCCTGTAAAGTTTTCAAATACTTACCTTTTTTATATTAATGGTTGGAATGGAATTAATGTTGACGCAAATCCAAACTCAATAAACCTTTTTAATAAAACAAGGCCTAAAGATATTAATATAAATATGGCTATCTCTGATATAACAATTCCTCAAGCTTTTTATTTTATGGAAAATGAATCAAATTCAATGAGTTCATTTTCTAAAGAAAACATAATAATGCAAGGTATGGATAAACATATTTCAAAAAAGATAGAGTTAAAACCTATTCGACTTGAAGATCTTTTTGAAAATCAACTAAATGAAAACCAAGAAATTGATTTTATGTCTATAGATGTTGAAGGCTTTGAACTTAATGTTTTACAATCTAATAATTGGGTAAAATACAGACCTACGGTTTTAATAATTGAGCAAAAAGGATTGACTTTTACCGAAAATATAAATGATATTGTAACAGAGTTTTTAAGGACAAAAGGCTATTGTGTTTTTGCTAAAACTCTTGTAACTAGAGATGTATGTAATTTATTTTATGTAGATTCTGGAAAAATGAAATAAAAGAAAATCTAAATGAATTTATCTCCAATTTTACTATTTGTCTATAATCGACCTGATCATACCGAAAAAACGCTGGAAGCTTTATTTTTAAACGAATTGGCTTCAGAATCAGAGTTATTTGTTTTTTCAGATGGTCCTAAAAAAGATGCAACTAATTCTGAAAAAGAAGAGGTTGAAAAAGTTAGAAAAATTATTAGGAAAAAAAAGTGGGCCAAAACTGTTTCAATTATTGAGAATGATGTAAATATAGGACTTGCCATATCTATTATTAATGGAGTTTCAGTTGTTTTGAAAAAGTACAACAAAGTAATAGTTTTAGAGGATGACATTATTACTTCTCCTTTTTTTTTGAATTATATGAATGATGCATTAATTCTTTATGAATCGAAATCTCAAGTGGCATGCATTAGTGGTTATATTTTTCCTCTAGAATTTAATCTTCCAGATACTTTTTTTATTAAAGGAGCGGATTGTTGGGGTTGGGGAACTTGGCAGAGATCGTGGAATGATTTTGAGAAAGATGGAGCAAAGTTATTAGCTGAAATATATAAGCGAGATTTGAGTTACGAGTTTGATTTTTATGGAACTCATAATTATACAAAAATGCTTCAGGATCAAGTTTTTGGTAGAAATAATTCTTGGGCAATAAGATGGTATGCTTCAGCATTTTTGAAAAATAAGCTTTGTTTGTATCCTGGGTTTTCCTTAGTGCAAAATATTGGATTTGATGGGTCTGGGGTTCATAGTGGAAACTCAAAGAAATGGGATGTAAACTTGTATAATAGTAAAATAATTGTTGAATTGATTGATTTAGAGGAATCTGTAATTGTTAAAAGGCAGATAGCAAAATATTTTTCCAATAGTATTAAAAACGATAGTTTTTTTAAAAAAATAATTGGAAGAATTTCAAAATTAATGTTTTCTAAAAAAAAACATGGTTGGTTTGGGAATTATAAAACATGGAACTCAGCAAAAGCAAAATCTAGTGGATATGACAGTATAATTATCTTGGAGAAAGTAAAAAAAGCAATTTTGCAAGTTAAAAATCGAGAAGCAATTTATGAGAGAGACTCAGTGTTATTTGATGAAATTCATTATTCTATACCATTATTAAATGCATTTAAATCAATTGCAATTGAAAATAATCAAGTCCTTAATGTTATTGATTTTGGCGGTTCTTTAGGAAGTTCATATTATCAAAATCGTGACTTTTTAAATGATTTGAAAGAAATTAATTGGAATGTTGTTGAGCAAAAGCATTTTGTTGAATGCGGACAGCAATATATAGAGGAAGAGCAACTTAAGTTTTTTTATAGTATTGAAGATGCAATATTTAGTAATTGCACCGACCTTCTTTTATTATCAGGCGTTATACAATATATGGAAGAACCTTATGAATTTATTAAAAAATGTATTAATTATAATTTTCAATATATAATTGTTGATCGTACAGCCTTTATAAAAAGTTCCAAGGACAGAATTACTATTCAGATTGTACCAGAAACAATCTATAAGGCCTCTTACCCTGCTTGGTTTTTTAATGAACAAAAATTTGTTAATGCATTTCTAGAAAATTATAAACTTGTGAATGAATTTGATTGTATATTTGATCCACAAGAAAAACTTGGACGAAAATGGACGTATAGAAAAGGATTTGTTTTTAAAAGATTATAATGAAACTTTATTTTTGCACTTTATTTAATTCAAATTACTTATCAAGAGGGATGTCAATGTATCAATCCCTAGTTGATTGTTGTGATGAATTTCATTTATTTGTATTTGCTTTTGATGATGGTTGTTTTCAATTTCTTAAGTCTCAGAAATTTGATCATATTACTATAATTTCATTAGTGGATTTTGAGGACAAAGATCTTCTAAATATAAAGGCAAGTCGGACTTCATCAGAATATTGCTGGACTTGTACCCCTTCTATAATATTATATTGTCTTAAAAAGTTTAATATTGATCATTGCACATATGTTGATGCTGATTTAATTTTTTTTTCAAACCCAATTGTTTTGATAAAAGAAATGAATGAAGCATCCATATCACTTTCTGAGCATCGGTTTTCTAAAGAACATGATTTGTATCTAAAATATGGAAAATATTGTGTTCAGTTTATGACATTTAAAAATGAGGAAAATGCCTTAATTGCATTAGAATGGTGGCGAAAATCATGTAATGAATGGTGTTATGCTAGGTTGGAAGAAGGAAGATTTGGGGATCAAAAATATCTTGATGATTGGATTCATCGTTTTAAAGGAGTTCATGAAATAAAAAATATAGGCGCTGGCATTGCACCATGGAATGTTCAGCAGTATTCATTTAAATTTGAAAATGATAATCTGACTGGATTTGATGGAATCTCAGGAGTTCATTTTAGCGTTATTTTCTTCCATTTTCATGGTTTAACCTTTTTTGAAAATAATATTGTTTCATTAACAAATTATGAATATTTTATTAACGAAGAAGTAAAGAGTTTATTTTACTATCCTTATATTAAATTATTGAATAATAAAAAACAGTTTATCCAATCGATTAATGCATCAATTAATTCTCATGGATCTGTGGGGAAATCAAAAATAGGTACAATGAATATTTTTGTGATGTTCTATTATTATTTTATGGACTTAAAAAGATCAATAGTAAATATTTTTGGAAAAACACTCAAATACAGAAGAAGTCATCACTATTTTTATTGTGTTGATGATATAATAAATAATTAATTTTGTAAAAAAATAATTGAATCTGCACTTTTATACCAATACGACATACCTAGCCTAAATGAAACTTTGTTGAAAAAACATTATAAATGTACTAGATTTTACAAAGAAATTTCCATATGAAGATGGTTTTAAAGAGTACTTTAAGGAGATGCGCATTAAACAAGGATTTATATGCAAAAAATTGTGGCAGCAAAGAAGATTACTGGCATGCATCAAAGTGGCAATTCGAGTGCAAAGAATGCCATTAAAAACAACATTAAAAAGCGGAACTGTAATGCAGAGTTTGCACATCTCTTATAGAGTTTGATTTTTAACAATTTTGTTTATGACAACAACCAAAAAAGGAATTTCAGCTTGCAAAATGCAAAGGCAATTATTCAGCCCAGCTATTTTGAAGGATGGAGTACTGTAATTGAAGATGCAAAAGCTCTTAATAAATATTTAATAGTTTCAATATTGAAATTAATAAAGAACAAATTAAGGAAAATGTAATGTTTTTTGAGCCACTCGATTTTAATACACTTGCAGAACAAATTTTGGATATTCAATTAAAAGAAACAATTGATACACCTAATAATTATCTTTTAAATATAGAGGAATCAAAAAAGGAATTGGTTAAATTATTTAGTAATTTTGGCTAGTGCATCTATATTAAATCGAATATTAAAATGAAGAAATTAATCATCCAATTTATACAATTCCTCTTTTCTAATCCGAAATTTTTTCTGAAATTTAAGGATATCGCTTTATGCAACCCAGCCGAGCATTTATACAGAACAGTTCAGTTTGTAAATATACATGAGCTAAATTCATTTGGGACTCACATTTTAGATATTGGTGTCGCAAATGGAGCAACTGCTAATTTTTTTAGCAAGCATTTTCCAAATCATAAAATAATTGGTTTTGAGCCGGTTAATAAATCTTTTGAATTAGCTACATCTCAAACAAAAAACAATAAAAAAATATATATACATAATGTAGCTTTGGCTGATTTTAATGGGGAAAGTTTTATTAATATTACCAATGATAGCTTGGCATCTTCTTTAAATGATATTAATCCTCTTGAATTAGAAAAAGACAATATTACTTATAATAAGAAATTTGACATAATTGAAAGTCAAAAGACCAATACTTCTAAATTGGATGATGTTTTGGATGGTCAAGAAAAGATTCTTATCCTAAAAATTGATACTCAAGGAACTGAACTAACAGTTTTCAGAGGTGCAATAAATACATTAAAAAGAACGAAGCTTATTTTAATAGAAATGAATAACCACCATTTATATAGAAATTCTTGTCAGTATTTTGAAGTTGACGAGTTTCTTCGTTTGAATGGTTTTATTTTAAAAGATATTTATGTTACTTATCGTGAAAAAGGTAATTTAAAAGAATTTGATTCTTTGTATATCAATACTAAAATATGATTGTTCTTTCTAATAAACCAGGTCAATTAGGAAATTTGCTTTTTATTTATGCTAATTTATTTGCCTATGCAAAGGAGAATAACGTAAGGTTAAGAAATCCATCCTTTTTTGCATATTTTTCATATTTTGAAAGTACTTGTAAAAGATCAAAAATTTTAAATGTGGTTTTTTATTATTTTTCATTTTTTGTTTCAAAAACACTTACCAAACTCAAAATTAAGTTTCCTTTTATTTATGTAAAATCACTTTCTGAAAATGAAGTTTTAGATTTAGATAAACCAGATAAAAATTTAAATGATAAAGTGCTATGTTTTATACAAGGGTGGCTGTACAGAGGGAATATTTTATTTGAAAAATATAATGAAGAAATAAAAAAATATTTTTTACCTAAATCAGAATTTGTTACATTAATTGATGATTTTTTTCTAAACAGTTTTGATTCTAAAAATGAAATAATCATAGCAATTCATATTAGAAGGGGCGACTATAAGCGTTTTGAAGAAGGAAAGTATCTTTATGAGATAAGTGATTATGTTGAAATTGCTGAAAGAATTTCACAATTGGATTTTGATAAAAATGTTCATTTTCTGATTTGTTCTAATGAAACAATAGATCTAAGTGAATTAAATTTAACCAATTTAAAAATGACACTCGCCCCAAATCATGAGTTGATTGACTTGTATTGTATGGCTCGATGTCATTATATCGTTGGACCACCCAGTACTTATACTATGTGGGCGTCCTATTATGGTAATGTTCCTTTATACCAAATACAAGAGAAAAATAATAAAATAACCTTGGATGATTTTAAAATAAATAAATTCTAAAAATGAAAATTTACTTTAGAGTTCTAATTACATATTTAAAAGAAAAACTTAGGTGGATTGTTCACCCTGCAATTCATAAAAAAAACAAGGAAGTATTTCAAAGTAGAAAAGAATTTTATTCATCCTTTATAATTAAGAATGATTTGGTTTATGATGTTGGAGCGAATCTAGGAAATAGGGTGCAAGTATTTTTAAGTTTAAAATCAAAAGTTGTTGCAATAGAACCTCAATTGTATTGCTACCTTTTCCTAAAATTAAAATATTGGAATTCAATTTCTTTAATAAACAAAGCTTTAGGATCAAAAAAAGAAAATTCTTTAATGTACATTAATACAAAATCGTCAACAGTGTCATCTTTATCTAACGAATGGATAAATGTTGTAAAACAAAATAGATTTAAAGACCAGAATTGGGATAAAACCCAAAATGTTGAAGTTGAGACTTTAGATAATATTATTTTGAAATATGGAATGCCGAAATTTATAAAAATTGATGTTGAAGGCTTTGAGAAAGAAGTATTGAAGGGTTTGTCTTCCTCTCCACAATTTATCAGTTTTGAGTACACTATTCCTGAGCAAATTGAAAATGTTTTCGATTGTTTAGAACTTATTAATAATTTATCACCGTCTTATCAATACAATTTATCTCTTGATGAAACTAATAAATTTGTGTTTGATGATTGGTTATCATATAACGAAATAAAAACATGCTTGATTAAGGAACGGTTTGTTTTTCAGTCATTTGGTGATATTTATTCTAAATTAGAGAATTGAAAAAAATGGAATATTATCCCAAAATTACAATTATAACTCCCTCTTTTAATCAAGGCCAATATATCGAAGAATCCATACTTTCGGTACTTGATCAAAATTATCCTAATTTGGAATTTATTCTTATTGATGGAGGTAGTACTGATAACACAAAAGAAATTATTAATAAGTATGCGCAATACTTTTCTTATTATATTAGTGAAAAAGACAATGGTCAGAGTCATGCAATTAATAAAGGTATCGCAAAAGCAAGAGGTGAAATTATCACTTGGCTTAATAGTGATGATTTGCTCTTGCCAAATTCATTGGAAATAGTTGCTAAAGTATTCAGAGAAAATCCTAACGTTGGATTAATTCATGGAAATGCAATTCTTTTTGGAAAAAATCAAAAAGAAAAAGTGATAAAAATTCCTGATTATGATTTAAAGGCACGCTATTTATCCTACATCCCATTTCCTCAGCCATCTTCTTTTTTTCGTCGAGAAGTTCTTAACGAAATTGGTACATTAGATGAAAGTTTACATTATGGAATGGACTATGATTTATTAGTACGTATTGCATTAAATTATGAGATTTTACAAATCCCTGAAATATTGTCAAAATATAGATTGCATAAAAAAAGTAAAACAAATAACTCTTTGGGTTTTGCAAAAGAATGGTGTACAGTTTTTAGCAAAGTTTTGATTTCATTGCCTAATTCACAGTTTGCCATTAATACCTTAAAAAGTTTAACTATGTTTAACGATTCATCTGTAAAGTATAAATATAAAATTCCTCCATCAAATTTAATGGTTTCACTGCTTTATTTTTTAAATATGCAAATGCATTATTATTATATTACACTAGATTTAAATACTGTTTCAGCTATTGCAACTGTTATCAAGAAATTGGATAAGAAATTTTATAAAACCGAAAAAGTAAATGTACTTTATTATAAATCAAAATTATTAAACCCATTGATAATTAGATTTCTTCGTACTTTCACAAGATAATATTTTTTATTTATGCCTTTTTTCTCAATAATAATACCTACTTATAACAGAGCTCCTTTTATTGAGAAAACTATAGCATCTGTATTACAACAGCAGTTTTTAGATTTTGAAATTTTAATCATTGATGATGGAAGTACAGACAATACCGAGAAGATAATTTCATTAATGAATTCGAATAAAATTTATTATCATAAAAAGGAAAATGAAGAAAGAGCTGTGGCGAGAAACACGGGCATTAGATTAGCTAATGGTAATTATTTTACATTTTTGGATTCGGATGATTTGTTCTATCCAAATCATTTGCAATTAGCTTTTGAAAATATACAACGATATAACAGTCCTGAAATATTTCATACCCGATACGAAATCATTAATACTAATAACCAAGTGATTTCAAAAATGAAATTATTAGACGACACAATAAATAAAAAATTAATTTCAGGAAATTTTATGAGTTGCAATGGTGTTTTTCTAAGAAAAGATATTGCGTTAAATAATCATTTTAATGAGGAAAGAGCATTATCAGGCCTCGAAGATTGGGAATTATGGCTTAGACTGGCTGCTCAATATAAAATTAAGTATTCGAACACCATTTCATCGGCTATTGTAAATCATGATAATCGCAGTGTAATAAACACATCTAAAAAAGAATTACTAAATCGTTTTGAAGTATTTACTAAGTGTGTTTTAAGTAATGATACTATTGTTCAATACTATAAAAATAAAATATACAAATTCAAATCAAGTTGTAACACCTATATTTCGCTTCATTTAGCTTTGACAAACAAATATAGAATCGATTCAATAAAATATTTATTTAGAGGAATTATTCAAAATCCAGGAGCGCTTTTTAGCAGAAGATTTCTCGCCATTATTAAACATATTTTTTTATCATGAATCAAAAAAACAACCTACTGGTTCTTACTTATTGGAGCTATAAAGATCCGCTTATTCAAACTTACACATTGCCGTATGTAAAAATAATTAAAAAAAATCTTTCAAAAAATGATCATCTGTATTTACTAACTATAGAGCAAGAACATTTAAAAATGAGCAGAAAGGAATGGGTAAATGAAAAAATAAAATTCCAAAAACAAAACATCCATCTTTTAAGATTTAAGTACACTAAATTCGGAATGTTTGCCATTTTCAATATGGCGTATCTTTTTTTTCATTTCTTTTTATTGATTTTCAGAAAAAAAATATCTGTTATCCATGCATGGTGCACTCCTGCGGGTGCTCTAGGTTATTTCCTATCAAAAGCAACAGGAAAAAAATTGATCCTTGATAGCTACGAACCTCATGCGGAATCTATGGTCGAAAACGGAACATGGAAAAGGGAGAGTCTTGCATTTAAAATTTTATGGTGGTTTGAGAATAAGCAAAGCAAACGAGCCTATACAGTTATTGCTACTACTTCCGGTATGAAAAAATATAGTTTTGAAAAATATAATATTAATCTTGAACATTTTTTTGTCAAACCGTCCTGTGTTGATTTAGATTTATTTAATCCAAATTCAATAAAAGATAAAAGTCTGTTGGGGAAGTTTGACATAGAAAATAAAATGGTATGTATATATGCAGGTAAAATTGGAGGAATATATTTAGATCATGAAATATTTGATTTTTTCAAAGTGGCGTTTAACTATTTCGAAAATAAGTTTTGCGTTATAATGCTTACCAATACAGATAAAAAAATAATTTTAAAACGCATTAATGAGCATCAGCTCAATTCAAAAAATTTTTTTATCAAATTTGTTTCTCATGAGGAAATAAATAAATACATGAACTTAGCCAATTTTGCAATTAATCCAGTAAAACCTGTCCCAACAAAAAAATATTGTACTAGCATTAAAGATGGAGAATACTGGGCGATGGGCTTGCCTGTTATTATTCCCGATAATATTTCAGATGATTCAAATATTATTACAGAAAATAATATTGGATATGTACTAAAAAGTTTCAATGATTTAGAATACAAAAAAGCCATAAGTTATGTGGATTCGCTTATCCAACAAAAAGAAATAAAAGATAACATCCGTGCTATTGCTATCCGGTATAGAAATTTTTCTATTGCTGAAAAGATTTATAAAAACATTTACTCAAATTCGTAAATAAATTTTAACCATGTTTGAAAAACATACTAATTGTATTATTTGCAACAACGCAGAATTGAGAGAAATAAATAAATACAAAAACAATTATTTGGTAAAATGCAGTAAGTGTGGTTTTGTTTTTTGTTCCAGCGTACCTACCATGGATGAGCTTGTTACCCATTATGAAAATTATAAACGCGATAATGTGTTATCACCAATTACGGTGAAGCGTTATAATAAACTGCTCGATATTTTTGAAAAATATAGAAGTAATAATAATCTTCTTGATATTGGTTGTGGTGATGGGCACTTTTTATCTATAGCCCAAAAAAGGGGCTGGAACGTTTATGGAACCGAATTTACTGATGAAGCCGTTAGCGTTTGTCAATACAAAAAGATCATTGTTCATAAGGGTAAATTAAATCCTTTGAATTATTTGAATATGAAATTTGATGTGGTTACATCTTTTGAGGTTATCGAACACATAAACAATCCACTTGAAGAAATAAATAATATAAAAACAATTTTAAGAAAAAGAGGTGCGTTTTATTTAACAACACCAAACTTTAATTCTATTTCCAGATATGTTTTGAAAGAAAATTGGCATATTATTGAATATCCTGAACACTTATCATATTATACAAATAGTACAATTAAAAGATTATTAACTCAATCAGGATTTAAAAAAAAATTTCTTCACACTCATGGTATAAATAATTTTTTATGTAAAGGAAGAAAAAAATCAAATCCGATTTTGAGTAACAAAGAAATTGAAACGAACTTCAGAAAAACAATTGAAGGTTCATTCTTCTTGAGAGTGATGAAAAGTATTTTAAACTATTTTTTAAGTTTTTTTAAAATTGGAGACTCTCTAAAAGCTTTATTTATCTTGGATTAATTTTCTCTTTTTTTCATCAATATAATAACAATAGATTATAACTAATCCATTAATAAAAAATGGAAGGGCTGGTATTCTATATCTAACAAGTGCTCCATAGTTTGCCGTTGTTATACCAACTGAAAATGCAAAAACAATAGAAAATGTTAATGAAAAAAACAGCAAAGGATCTTTCATAATAAATTTAATCAGCCGTATAGGTCCTACATAAATAAAAAGACCAACAGTAAGTACTAAGAAAATTAAGTTTTCAAACCCTGAAAGAAGCATTACCGGATTATTGGCTTCCCAAATAAATGGTCTGAATAGTCCTGTAAATAGTGCATCTGGTGCTTTTGAAATTACACCGGAAAAGCTATCATCAAACTTTCCAATGTTATAATGGTTTTTCCCATACTGTTCTGTGCGTATTAAATCTTGTTGAGTAACCTGCGCTTTTTTTATTATTTTCTTGGTACTGGAGTATTTGCCAAGACTTCCACTTAGAATAGTTATTAATCCCGCTCCAATTAAAATGCCTGTAGCAAAAAGAACAGGTGCCGCAGTAAATCTGAATATCTTATTCTTTATTGAGGTAATCCAATTGTACGATAACCAAATGATACTTCCAGGAATTAATGCAATAAAAATATAGGGTTTGATAGAGATTAAAAGAAAAGAATTAAATAAAAGAAGAATAATATTAGCAGTAATTTTTTCTTTTTTAATAAATACAAAATAAAAATTATATGTGTACCAAACCGTTGCAGTTAAAGTAAAAGTGTCTTTTAAAATCCCCGACCCCCAAAATGCAACAGAAGGAATAAAAAGTGTTCCCAAGCTAAGAAGTTTATGATTCTTTGGATATATAGAACAAAATAGTTTGTAAAACTTCCAAATTCCTAAATAACTTAACCATGAAATAATGACAACAGTTGCTAGTAAGCTTTGAAACGAAACAAACAAAAAAGGCGATACGATTCTAATCATGAACAATACTTGCTTATCCGAAGAAAAATCAAAAATATAAGCTGAACCAAAATTATAACAATCGTTTACAGTAAATCCGGTAAACAATATTCGTAAATAATCAATTGGTCTTTCATAAAACAAATTATTAAACTTAAGTGATTCCTTAAAATAAAAAAGCGTGTCACCACCGTCATAATAAAAGAGATAAATGGATGTTAAAAATATTCCACCAAAAATTTTAAACCATAAACCCGGTAAGTAATATTTATAAATAGGGTTAGATTCAATATTTTTATTTTTAATACCATTTGAAACAAAATAGATAATCACCAGATAAAATGGTAACAGAATAAAATCCCATATGGTTAGTGGTACAGGCATAATTTACTTTAAAGTATAATAATCTTTTTCATAAGTTTCTGTTAACTTCATACAATAAAATAGCAGCTGAAACAGAGGCATTTAAAGACTCTGCATGATATTCGTTTTGATTAGGGTGTGGTTGAATAAATATTTTTTCAGTAACAAATTTATCAACTTCTGGTGAAATGCCCTGTGATTCATTGCCTATAATTAGGATACATGGTCTTTTGAACTCAACTATCGTAGAATTTTTCCCTTTAAGAAATGCGCCATAAACATTGACTTCCCCTTTTAATGAATTTAGAAATTCAGGCAAGTTTGTATAATACACTTGAACTCTTGTAATAGACCCCATTGTAGCTTGTACAGTTTTCGGATTGTATAAATCTACACAAGTGTTTGAGCAAATTATATGTTTAATGCCAAACCAATCGGCTGTTCTGATTATTGTTCCCAGATTTCCCGGGTCTCCTATTTGGTCTAATATAAGCACACAGTCGTGTTGATTAAATTTGGGAAAGTTAATAGGTTCTATTATTTTAACAATGGCTAAAACCTGATTGGGAGTTTTTTGCAAACTAATTGCTTCAAGTTGTGATTGGGAAATTTCATTAATATTTACTTTAGATTTTTTACATAATGTTTGATTTTGCTCAATCCATTCGGGTATTGCATAAACCATTTCAACATCAAACGATGAACACAAAATTTCTACAACCAATTTGTGACCTTCAACAATGAATTTTTTTTCAATATCTCTAAACTTTTTAAGTTTTAGTGATCGAATGTAACTGACTTGATTTTTGGAAAGTATCATAAAAAATCCCGTCTCGCCAAAGGCGAGACGGGAGGTATACGATTTTTTTCAGAAAATGTTATTCCGCAATTACCTCGAAAGTAACATCCACGGAAATCTCTTTGTGGAGCTGAACTTTTGCAGTGTAAGTGCCTGTTTCTTTAATGCTCTCACCTTCAATCTGAATTTTTCTTTTATCCACCTCAAAATTAAATTGCTCTTTGATAGCATCTGCAATCTGCATAGCATTTACCGAACCGTATATTTTGCCAGTAGTACCTGCTTTTGCTCCAATTTTTACAGTAATATTTTTTAAGTTTTCCAACAGTTTTTCAGCTTCTTTTTTTATTTTTTCTTCCTTAAAAGCTTTTTGTTTCATTGTTTCTGCGTGCACTTTACGTGATGCGTCATTTACCATTGTAGCAAAGCCCTGAGGAATAAGATAATTTCGGCCATAACCATTTTTTACCTTTACAATATCATTCTTGTAGCCAAGGTTCCGTATGTCTTGTGTTAAAATAACTTCCATTTTTTTCCTCCTTATTTTAATAAATCTCCAATATAAGGCAGCATTGCGATATGTCGGGCTCTTTTTACTGCTTGGGAAATTTTACGTTGATATTTTGCAGAAGTACCGGTCAAGCGACTAGGTAAAATTCTTCCTTGGTCATTGACAAATTTTAGTAAAAAATCAGCGTCTTTGTAATCAATGTATTTAATACCGCTTTTCTTGAAACGGCAATATTTTTTCTTTTTAACATCTACTACTATAGGTGTTAGGTATCTTATTTCTGATTGTGATGCAGCCATTTTATTAGTTTAAAAAATTAAAAATTGTTATACTTCTTTTGCCTTTTCTGATGCCTCGGCTTGTTTATTGGTGCGTTTTTTTAGATTGTATGCAATAGAATGCTTATCTAAAACAATGGTTTGATAGCGCATAATACGTTCATCACGCTTATAAGCTAACTCAAGTTCAGCGACTAGGTTTCCTTTTACGTTTTCGTTCGTTTTAAATTCGAACAAATAGTAAAAACCAGATTTTTTCTTCTGTATGGGATAGGCTAATTTGCGCAGTCCCCAGTTGTATTGGTACACAATTTCTGCTCCTTTTTCAGTAAGCATAGTCTTGTATTTGTTTACCGCTTCCTTCATCTGATCTTCAGACAAAACGGGAGTCATAATGAAAACGGTTTCATACTGTTTAGACATTGTTTTTAATTTTTTATTTAATAATTGAGATTAATTTTGGAGTGCAAAGATATAAAAAAAATGAAATCCAATACGATATCGTATCAAATTAATTAAAAACTTTGATTTTTAAAGCATTTTGAGAAGACTATGCCGTTAATAAAGCTTCTTCAATAATCATAGTAAACAGTTTATCGATAGAAAATCCCATACTTTTTGCTTGCTGTGGAATAATACTCATTTCGGAAAGTCCAGGGACAGTATTTACTTCTAAAAAACTTATCCCTTTAGAAGTTACTATATAATCAATGCGCACAACACCTTTGCAATTGAGTTTATTGTATATAAGACAGGAAGTAGCTTTACATTCGGCTTCTGTTTGCGTCGAAATACGTGCAGGGGTTATTTCCTCGCTTTTTCCTGCACTATATTTTGCTTCATAATCAAAAAATTCCTTTTTGCTAACAATTTCAGTGATAGGAAAGACTATTAAGTTCCCTTTAGATCGAAATACTCCGCAGGTAATTTCAGTCCCTTGAGCAAATTCCTCAACAAGCACTTCATTGTCTTCTTTAAAAGCTTTGACAATAGCCGGTTTTAAGTCTTTTTCCTTTTTAACCTTCGACATACCAACACTGGACCCTCCATTATTTGGCTTCACAAAACAAGGTAAAGTTACCTCATTCAAAATTCTTTTGATGTTAATGATGTTGGTTTTAAATAAATGCACAGACTTGGATGTCTTAACTCCAAATGCACTAACGACCTTGTTTGTATAGCTTTTATTAAACGTAAGAGCTGAAGTTACTTGTCCGCAGGAAGTATATGGGATTCCCAACAAATCGAAATATCCTTGAAGCTTACCATCTTCGCCTGGTGTTCCGTGGATGGCAATAAATACAACATCAAACTTGATTTTACGATTGTTCAATTTAATTGTAAAGTCATTTTTATCAATTGAACGTTTCTTCTTTTTTTCATCAATATAAATCCAATCATGATGATGAATGTCGATTATATATCCCTCGAATTTTTTAGGATCTAGGTTAGCTTTTACAACAGCAGCACTTTTAAGCGAAATTTCCCGTTCACCTGAATTTCCTCCGGCAACAATGGCAATCTTTTTCTTCATGATTTTTTGTTTTGTGCAAATTTATTAATTTTTCTTTCTTTAAAATAAAAGAACAATGCGAGCATAAATCCGCTAAGTAGAATAAAGCAAGAATACCCCAAAACTATCATTCCTTTGCTCGTATTGTTGTTTGATTTATTATCTGCCATTGAATTTATGTCTGTTGAATTCAATATTGATTTTTGGTTATTACTCAAGTAATTCAGCATTTCAGTTGCCTCTTGTTTGTGCATAGAATCGGAAAGGGCTATGTATAAACTGTCATAGTTATGAGCCGATTCGAAGTCATAGATAGCTACATAAGAATTGGATAGATCTTTGTACAAAGCAAGCAAATCATCATTCACATTAATCTCTTGAGCAATCTCCAACGCATTCTTATAATAGTCAATAGCTTTTAGATAGTTTTTTTTGTTGTAATAGAATTCGCCTTTTGATCTAAGTGTGAAGTTGGCATTTTTTTTATTTCCAATTTCAAGATTCATTAACACAGACTCGAATAAATAATCAGTGGCTTTGGTGCTATCTCCAAGCTTTTCATAAGTTTTGCCAAGATTATCAAGGCAGATAGCTTCACCGTTTAAATCACCTATTTCTCGCTTGATTTTAAGTGCTTGTTCAAAAAAAGGAAGTGCCTCTTTATAATTATTCATATCGAAAGTAGCCATTCCAATATTATTATAGCATCTGGCTAATGACATTTTGTTTTTGCTTTTTGAAAAAATTTCAAGGGCAGCTTTGAAATTTTGCAAAGCCAAATTATAGTTTTCATTTTCTTCACAAACGACACCAATATTAAGAAAACAATCGCCCATACCTTCTTTATCTCCGGTTTCTTTTTCTAATTGAAGCGATTGCATATAATAAATGATTGCTTTTGAATAATTTCCTTGAAAATGATAAGCTTCACCTATATTGCTCAAGGTGATTGCCATTCCTTTTTTATCGTTGAGCGTTTTATCAATTTCAAGGGACTGAAAACAATAATCGAGTGACTTAGGATAATTGCCTTGGTAGCTATATACTGAAGCTATATTATTTAAGCAAGCAGAAATTTCTTTTTTATTATTCAGTTCTTTAAAAATCTTTAACGCATTAGTAAAATATTCGATTGCTTTAGAATATTCGTCAGTAAAAAAATAGATAATTCCTATGTTTTTAAGTGAGAGAGCAATGCCATTTTTATCCTTATTTTTTTGTGCAATGATTAATGCTTTTTCAGAATATGAAAGAGCAATAGATGGAACATTCATCCTCGTTTCCTGATTCAGCTGGTTGAGAATAATTACTTTTTGTTCATCGTTAACTTTAGGTAATAATAAAATCAGACTGTCTTTTTTGCTTTGCGCAAGACTGGTGAATGCTGTGAAAATAAAAATACAGAAAAAAAACGTTTTTAGTTTGAACATCTTAATGTGCGAAAAAACAAAATTACATATAAATCAGCAAATAAGAAATCGAAGGTATTGCATAAAAAGTCGGGCATTAAAAAATCGCTTTTCTTCAATAAATAGAAACATTTAAGCAAATGTATAAGCAAAAAAATCAAAAGTAAATGTTAAACAAAAACTTTTATGAAAAAAAAGAGTTTACTTAAGAAAAATGCCGTAGGTTTGTGCTGTTTAAAATACAATTGTATGGTAAATTCACGCATTATAACAAAAATTACTACTCATGTTTTGCAGGAAATGAAGTTGCAAAACGAAAAAATAGCAATGCTCACGGCTTATGATTATTCGCTTGCAAGAATATTGGATAATGCTGGAATAGATGTAATTCTTGTTGGCGATTCCGCATCAAACGTAATGGCTGGACATAAAACAACATTACCAATAACACTTAATGAAATGATTTATCATGCCTCATCCGTTATGAGAGCTGTAACAAGAGCATTGGTCGTAGTTGATTTGCCATTTGGAACCTATCAGGGAAATTCTAAAGAGGCCTTGCAGTCAGCGATACGAATTATGAAAGAATCAGGAGCAAATGCAGTGAAACTTGAAGGAGGTAAAGAAATTTTAGAATCTGTTGATCGGATACTTTCAGCCGGAATACCAGTAATGGGGCATCTTGGCCTAACGCCGCAATCCATTCATAAATTTGGGACGTATGTTGTTAGAGCTACAATCGAAGAAGAAGCAACCACACTGATCGAAGATGCAATATTGCTCGAAAAAACAGGATGTTTTGCATTAGTACTCGAAAAAATACCTGCCAAGTTAGCAGGTAAAGTTACAAAAAACAGTAAGATACCAACAATTGGCATTGGAGCCGGAAACAATGTTGATGGGCAAGTATTAGTGCTTCATGATATGCTTGGGATAACACAAGAATTCTCACCTCGTTTTTTAAGGCGATACCATAATCTTTACGAAGAAGTAAAAGGCTCTGTAGAGTCTTACATCAATGATGTGAAGTCACTTGATTTTCCGAACGAAAAAGAACAATATTAATTTTATATTGTGTTAGAGGCTAAGCTTTTCGATGAAGTTTCATCTTCAGTATTGTTCGAGGACAATCACATTATTGCAGTAAATAAAAGACCTTCTGAAATTGTCCAGGGTGACAAGACCGGAGATATGCCTCTTTCCGAAAGAGTAAAATTATACATTAAAAAAAAATATAATAAACCCGGTGATGTTTTTCTTGGTGTTGTTCATCGTATTGACCGCCCTGTAAGCGGAGTTGTCTTATTTGCCCGCACAAGTAAGGCATTGACGAGAATTAATCAAATACTTCATGATCGTACGATAAAAAAAAGATACTGGGCCATTGTGAAAAACAAACCAAAGGAACAAACAGCATTACTTGTTCACTACCTAAAAAAAGATGAACAAAAAAATAAATCGTTTCCATTTCCTGATGACCGAAAAGGTGCGCAGCGAGCAGAGCTCACATACACTATCGTGGGACATACTGATCATTATTCTATGCTCGAAATAGAATTGCATACAGGACGTCATCATCAGATTAGAGCGCAGCTAGCAGCTATTGGTTGCCCAATCAAAGGCGATTTGAAATACGGATTTACACGAAGTAATTCGGATGCATCTATTCACTTGCACGCACGAAGTGTTGAGTTTGTGCACCCCGTTACTAAAAACCTATTATTGATTGTTGCTCCGCCTCCAAAAGATTCTTTATGGCAGGTGTTTGAAAATTTATAATGTAAAATAATTAGTTGCTTTTATCTGCAATCTGATAGAGTTGAGCTTGATTATAACCGTCAATTACAGTATATGTGTATTGGTTAGTAAATACTTTTTTTAAACTATCATTACAAATTAATACCTTATCATTTTTATTAAATAGTGCATTTTCAGTGAGTATTAGTTTTTGTGATTTCTCAGCTAAGCGATATTTGTAAAATAACAATCCTCCTTTAAAGCCATTGTAATACACCTTAACACCATCTAAATTTTTTTCTTCTTTCATTGCTTTAAAAATATACCGTTCATTGGCTTCTAGTTGTTTTTCGCCATTTGCTATTACATTTGACTGAGACTTATTAAACATGATATAGTAGGGATAAGAAAACAAAAGAGTGATTAAAATAAAAATTGAGTAAGGTTTGAGAGGCTTTTCCTTTATACTTAAATTTTGAATTATGAAGAATATAGGGTAAGCTGCAATGATAGATAAATATGGATAAATTGGCATGTCATACCATTCCAATTTAGTGATTGAAACTGATATTATGATTAAATACACTAAAACTAAAAGCAGCATGCTAAATACCACTATTTTTTCTATTTTACTTTTAGAAAAATAAATTAGCAAAGAACCGATAACAAAAAACACTGCCCAAATAGAAAAGCGCAGTCGAAATAAATTATCAAGATAGAAAGTAGCAGATTCTCTATGGTTGTCAATTACAAAAAATAGACTTCCAGCATCATTGATTACACTTGCTTTTAAAAACCCGGGTGTGTCAATTTCACGTAAGTATATTAAACTTATAGATGAAGAAATTAAAATGAAAACTCCTAGTACAAAATACCAGTTAAATATAAATTCTTTTAATTTTTTTTGTTGAATAAGAATAATTAAGTAAGCAGGTGTAAATAATAAGGATGCATAGGTTTTTGTAGCAAAAGCTAAGGTGATAAAAATGAGAAAATACAAAATAGTTGCTTTCTTATTTTTAAAAAAATAGTTGATAAAACAGATATTACTCATTAAAAGAAAAAATGTTAAAAGTGAATCAGAATCAGCTGTTCGAGCAGTATGGAAATGAATAAATCCGAAAGAAGTTAACAGAATTAAAGCACTAATCCATGCCCAGACAGTGTTAAACGATTTGTAAATAAAAACAAAAACAGCTATAACAGAAAGATAAGCTGCAATGGCAGAAGGCAATCTCAAAGCAAGTTCGTTATATCCAAAGGTTTTAATAAAGGCAATTTGAATCCAATTAATTAATGGAGGTTTTCGATTGTAAAGGTCAGCAATACCGTCAAAGTAGGCAGAAAAATATTTTCCGTTATGCATCATTTCATACGTATTAACAGCGAAAATAGATTCATCCCACCAGCGCATATTAAAGCTTCCTATTTTTAAAAAAACAATAAAGTAGGCAAGTAGCGATAATACTAAAATGTGGTAATAAATAGGTAGGTTTTTTTTAATCAATCTTTTCAATCAAAATAAATAAACACCGCAAATTTATATATATATAATCACCTAAATTTTTGGTGGATAAATTTTTAGAATTCTTTTTTTGTAATCAATTACAGATCCTAAGTCAAAAAGGAGATCGCTCCCAAGAACGCCATCTATAGGAGGAAAATCGATAAGTTTGTATGATTTGTTTACATGAGAAATATCAAGCAGCACTGCAAGAAATTTAGTTAATAGGTAATCACCTAACTTAAATTCTTTGATAATCATTGTATGACTTTGCATGCTATTGGTACCTAGCCCGGTTGAGAGTTGTTCGTTTAATGTGTATTTTTTGCTACGAGTAAAACGCTTGATACGGCCAATATCGATAACTGTTTTAGATGCTCCTGTATCAACGAGCAGCCGTGCTTTCTTTTTGTTTATCAGTACATCAACGAAAAGATGGTAACCGTCATTTTGAATTTGAAAAATATCAAGCGGAAGCGTATAAAAGTTATTCTTCGAGTTTTTCATTATTAAGCTGCATGGCTTCTTTCACTTCCAAACGTTCACCATCTTTAAATACGATAACAAATGTGTTTACTTTTTTCTCTGAACGCCATTTTTTACTCAAGTTAGAGGCCTCTTTATAATTGGTAAATGTGCCAACGGAATATTTATATTGGTTCTGATATTTGTCGATGAAAACTTCTTCATTTAATTTGTATGCAGATTTAAAATAATTCTTTTTGCTTGCAATTGGCTCAGATGAAATCTGAACACGATAAACAATTCCTTTTACATCAGCTGTTGAATTTACAAAACCGTATTTTGGTTTAACTGGATTAACATTGTTTGTATTCGTATTGTTTTTTATTGTGTTATTGTTCGCGATAGTGTTATTATTGATGTTGTTGTTTGTATTGTTGTTATTGTTTGTGTTATTATTTAGGAAAGTATTGTTGTTGGAGTTGGTATTGTTTTTAATGGTGTTATTATTATTGACAAGATAATTGGAATTTACGTTATTCGTGTTGGCAGGTTTATCTAAACTAGTGGTGGCTTTGATTTTTGACTTGTCGTAATAGCTGTTGTATTGAGTGTTTCCTGGCATCATGATAATTTTATCGTTGTAAGTATAATGGTTAGCAGGGGTAACAAAATTATCTGCCATTACAATTGAACGATCGAAATTACGTTGAATAGTAGTGTCTTTTTCGCTTATTACATATCCATAAAAACGAAGAGAATCATTTTCGTATTTTGCTTGAAGAGCTGCCAAATTAATAGTAATGCCATTTTCGTCAATCAAATTCCCTTTCGTTGTATTGGGTTCTTTGTCAAGATAATCTGCTATGCCATCACCATCACTGTCGATGGGACAACCTTTAGAATCAACCTTTACGCCTTGTGGTGTGTCGGGGCACTGATCCATTACATCTGCGTAACCGTCTCCATCACTATCTATTTTATTAATGTCTTTAAAGTTTACATCCTTCCAGTTTTCGTTAGCCAGACTCATCATGGAGCGTCCGCTAAGATTGAATTGTATGCCGAAGGAAGTATAAAGATAGGCATCGTTGGCACGATCGAAAAATTGCATTTTGGGCGGTTTGTTACCAACATTATCAATATAATCTGTTTGGGTAAAATAATAGGCGCACGAAATATTCCCTTCGAATTTATCCGAGAATTTAATTTTAACACCACCACCAAGTGGGATTATCAATGAATGATGTTTGTAAAGATTGTTACTGTCGAGCGTTGTTTCGAATTTATAATCGCGATGAAGAATGTTTCCGTTTTGAGGATATTCTGGGTCGAACTGTTGGTCACGAATAGTGCCATCTTTCCAAAAGTAATAGCTTTTGTTGTCTTCGTTTTTTAAGTCACCCATTGGATTAAAAGTCAGGTAGCCGATGCCTGTTTTAATGTAAGGACCAAGGTGCGATTTTTTATGAATAATCCAATCGTTATCGAAGTTGAAAATCATATCCAGTTCGCCTTGTTTAATGTTGTTCTTGAAGTTGCGATGCCTTTCCGGACGATTGTCGTTTTGCGACATAATACCTGTTAATCCGTTTAACGAAATCCCGAATGTGTTACCAATGCGTTGTTCAATGCAAAAATTAATGCCATTATTGAAACGGGCAGTTGTCCAAATATCGGTCAAATGATTTCCAACATCGCTTTGTGGTGCTACACTGCCAACAGCTAAACTGATAGAAGGCAAACGGTATTTGTTGTATTTTGGTAGAGAGTCGAGAATGAGTTTTTTTGTCTGACCAAAAGATTGCAAAGCCAAAAGTGGCAATATAAAAGCAATCAAATATAATTTGAGTACAGACTTCATAAAAAATAAATTTCCTTTATTTAATTTTATTAAACTGCATAAAAGTACAAAAAGTTACTCGTGTGTACAAATTTTTTTATCAAAACTAGAAAACCTGTATAGAAAAAAGACACAAACTTGAATTTACAAAAGGAAAAGCTTGACCTTCATTTTGCTAAAAAAGATTTAATTTAGAAGTTAGGTTTAAGTGAATACTTGTGGTAAAATTCTTCGATGTGAGTTACGGCTTCTTCAGCGGTTTCCACTATTACAAACAAATCCATGTCATCAGGTGAGATTGTTTTTTCTTCAATCATACGGTCTTTAATCCAATCGATGAGCCCGCCCCAATAATTTTTTTTAACCAGTATGATTGGAAAACGAGCAATTTTTTGTGTTTGAATGAGTGTAATAGCTTCGAACATTTCGTCGAGTGTTCCAAAACCACCCGGCAATACAATAAATCCTTGTGAATATTTCATGAACATTACTTTTCGGATAAAGAAATAATGAAATGTTACAAGTTTATCATGGTCGATATAGGGATTTGGATCTTGCTCAAATGGAAGGTTAATGTTCAGACCTACAGATTTACCACCTGCATGACTGGCGCCTTTATTTGCTGCTTCCATAATCCCCGGACCGCCACCTGTGATAATTCCAAAACCTTTTTTAGTAAGTTTATATGCAATATCTTCGGCTAATTTATAATAGTTATTATTAGGGTGTGTGCGTGCAGACCCAAAGATAGAAACGCAAGGACCGATGATGGCGAGTTTTTCAAACCCTTCAACAAACTCGGCCATGATTTTAAAAATCTGCCATGAGTCGTTCGATTTAATTTCGTTCCAACCCTTTTCGAGCAGGGCTTCGCGTATCTTTGCTTCTTCGTCAATTTTATTGTGATTGTTCATGATAAAAATATAAATTTTAACAAACCTACATAATTTTTTACAATTCAACATACCTTTTTAAAATTGTAAATTGATTTTTCAGATCATCGGAACCATTGAAAGTTTGATTATTGTACTTTGATGATAAGCAATACGGCTTTTTACAGAAACAGTAATTACCATTCTGAAAACGACAAACTTGAAACTTTAAATATTGGAAATATAGGATTGGTTGTGGACGAGGTGTACAGAACGGTAAATAAAATAAAGTAAGATGTTATTTTAGTTGCCTTAAATAAAGTTGTATTGTATTTTCAAGTCCTAAATACAAAGCATCGCAAATCAAGGCATGCCCAATGGAAACTTCGAGGAGTTGAGGAATGTTTTTATAAAAAAAATGAAGATTATCCAAATTCAAATCATGACCTGCGTTGATTCCCAGACCGCAATTATTGGCACATTTGGCTGCTTCAATAAAAGGATGAATAGCTTTTTCTTTTTCAAATGGGTATTGTTTTGCATAGCTCTCAGTATAAAGTTCGATGCGATTGGTGCCTGTTTTAGCAGCATTTTCGATGTTCTTTAAGTCTGTATCAATAAAAACGGATGTTCTTATTTTTTGTTCCTTGAATTGTGCAATTACATCTATTAAAAAACTTGCGTTTTTAATAGTATCCCATCCTGCATTGGACGTGATGGCATCGGGTGGGTCGGGAACAAGCGTAACCTGTGCAGGTTTTACTTTAAGCACTAATTCAATGAACGATTTTGAAGGATAACCTTCGATATTAAATTCTGTTGTGAGGAGAGGTTTTAAATTCAACACGTCCTGATAACGCACATGACGTTCATCCGGGCGCGGATGCACTGTAATTCCTTGCGCACCGAATCGTTCGCAGTCAATAGCTGCTTTTAATAAGTCGGGAATATGGCCACCGCGCGCATTTCGCAGCGTAGCAATCTTATTTATATTCACACTTAGTTTGGTCATGTTCGATCCTGATTAGGCAAAATTACTCGAAATTTATTTATTATAGTCTATGAGTTTTCAATTTTTCAAATAGTGCTATATTGAGAATAATAATTAATATTGCATATAAATTTTATTCAAGATGTTTGCGAAAGACATGATGACAAATGATATTGTACCTTTAAAAACTTCCGACACCGGACAGGAGGCGCTTTCATGGATGGATGAATACCGACTATCGCATTTACCCATTGTAAACAACACTGAGTTTTTAGGGTTAATTTCAGATTTGGATATCTATAATATGAATATGCCCGAAGAATCATTGGGTAATCACACACTTTCGCTTAATATGCCTTCGGTATTGGACGATAAACATATGTTTGATGTACTGAAAATATTTCATGAAAATCGTTTAACGTTATTACCTGTTGTTAACCAAAAAAATAAATATCTTGGGTCAATTACCCTTCGAAATCTTGTAAAAAACTTTTCTGAAATTACATCAATTCAAAATCCTGGCGGAATATTGGTGCTGGAAGTAAATCAAAATGATTACTCATTAGCAGAAATTACCAGACTTGTCGAATCTAATGATATAAAAGTTTTAAGTTCGTATATTACTACTTTTCCCGATTCAACAAAAATGGAGGTTACTATAAAAATGAACAAAATTGATATAACACCCATTATACAGACTTTTCTGCGCTTTAACTATATTATTAAAGCATCATTCAACGATACGGAACCCAATAATGACTTGCAGGAGAACTATGATTCATTTATGAATTATTTAAATATATGACCCTTAGGTTATTTCTGCTAGTACTCATGCTAATGAGGGCTCTCTCTCTATTTTCTCAATCAGATTCTGAATTAACCCAAAATGAAAAGTCTTACCTGCTGGTCAAAAAAATAATAATTAGTGGTAACAAGGTAACTCGGGATCATATTATAATACGTGAGCTTACAATAAAGGAAAATGACACGCTTTGGTTTCGTGATATAGCAAAAAGATTCCAGTCATGCAAAGAAAACTTACTCAACACATCCTTATTTAATTTTGTTACTATTGACACCATAGAAGTAAAAAATCACGAAGCTAATATTTCCATAAACGTTGCTGAACGTTGGTATATCTGGCCAACTCCTTTTTTCGAAGTTACTGAGCGAAATTTTAATACCTGGCTCGAAACGAAGAACTTTTCAAAAGCTGCGTATGGTATTTATGTGAGTGATGAAAATTTTAGAGGCAGAAAAGAGTCTCTGAGATTATTGATACGAATGGGTTATAATGAACAATACGGGTTTTCGTATAAAATTCCATATTTGAATAAAAAGAAAACATGGGGCTTTGGATTGACTGGTTCATATGGACAGACGCACGAAACGCCATACATTACTTTGGGGAATAAGCCGGTTTTTTTTAAAGACACTGAACATTATATTCAGAAAAATTATTTTTCGAATATCCAAGCAGTTAACCGAAAAGGTATTTATACTACTCAAATCTACCAAATTAACTATGATTATTATCATTTTGATGACACTTTGGTAAACTTGAATTCTGAGTTTTCAAAGAAAGCAGATACCATCAATCAGTTTCTCTCTCTCTATTACCTTTATAAAAGTGATCATCGAGATAATGTTGCATATCCTTTGCAAGGGTATTATTTTGGTGTTGAACTCGTAAAAAGAGGATTGGGCTTGTTAAAAAACGAAAATATTAATTTTGCGTATGCCACATTTACTTTCCGAAAATTCTGGAAATTATCCGACAGATTTCATTTTGCATCATCGCTTAAAACAAAAATATCAACTGCCGGATTTCAACCTTATTTTCTCCAAAAAGGACTAGGATACGGAAGTGATTTTTTAAGAGGTTATGAGTATTATGTTGCAGATGGGCAGCATTTTGCTTTGCTAAAAACGAATGTTAAATTTACATTACTTCCTGTGAAGATTATTAAATTTAACTTTATTCCGGCTGAAAAATTTAATAAAATTCACTTAGCAATGTATTTGAATGTCTATAGTGATATTGGCTATGTGAGTGATCATCAGATCTCGAAGTTAAATAATAATTTATCTAATACAGCCCTGTACTCGACTGGTGTAGGACTTGATTTTGTTACATACTACGATAAAGTATTTCGATTTGAATATTCGGTGAACAGAATAGGAGAGGAAGGTTTTTTTCTTCATTTTAGTTCCCCAATCTAACGCAAATTCTTTTACTTTGCATAATTTAATTCAGCTAATTCAGAAGTTTTTTTGAATGAAACAAATAATAAGCACATGAAATCGAACATGATTGTTAAAATACCAACCGCAGATGAAAATGTTTTCCATGTGAGATACCATGTGACCATTGAAAATCAAATTATTTACACATGAAATCGAGCATGATTGTTAAAATACCAACCGCAGATGAAAATGTTTTCCATGTGAGATACCATGTGACCATTGAAAATCAAATTATTTACACATGAAAATAGCTATATATGGCCGAACGTTAAAAGAACCGTTTACAAAAAGTATTCAAACAATGGTTTCTGAACTCGAAGCATCAGGGTCAGAATTATTAATTTATAAACCATTTGAAGAGGCCTTAAAAAAAATAAAATTCAAAAAATCTATTTCCTATTTTACAAACCATGCTGATTTGAAAAGAGGGTGTGATTTGCTGATAAGTCTTGGAGGTGATGGTACTTTACTTAGCACTATTACACTTATTAAAGATTTAGGCATTCCAATATTAGGAATAAATACCGGAAGTTTGGGATTTCTTTCGAATGTTTCGATTGATGAAATATCACTAGCCATTGATTTGGTTTTGAAAAAGAAATTTTCTTTAGACATTAGAAGTCTTGTTCACCTCGAAACAGTTAACAATTTGTTCGGGCATAATAATTTTGGCTTGAACGAGCTTACAATCACGCGCAAGGATACCTCTTCAATGATTTCGATAAAATGTTATATCAATGAAGAATTAGTAAATACATATCGTGCAGATGGCTTGATAATAGCCACTCCTACAGGATCAACGGCATATTCTTTGAGCTGTAACGGGCCAATTATTTCACCTGAGTCAAAAAATTTTATTATAAATCCCATTGCTTCACACAATTTAACAGTGAGGCCCATCGTTATACCGGACGATAAACAAATAAAATTAAAAGTGGAAGGTGTTCATAAATCTTTTTTGGTTAGTCTTGATTCGCGTACAATTAGCTCCGAAAGTGAGATTGAGCTAAAAATCTCCAAAGCACAATTTATGATAAATTTGGTTAAACTCGAAAAAAATAATTTTTTTTCAACCATTCGAAATAAATTGATGTGGGGAATAGATAAAAGAAATTAAAACTTGTTTGTGAATGGAGTGATTTTATTTTATATATTTGCAGTTGAAAAGAGTTTTCTATGAAAAAGTTATTCATCTTTATCATTATTTCAACTATTTCCATTGTTGGATATAGCCAAAGGGGCTTCAAAAAAAATTATGAAGTAGTTTACTCCTTAGGTGCAACCAATTTCTTAGGGGAATTAGGTGGTGCAAATCGCATTGGTACTAACGGCTTGCGCGATTTTGATTTTCCCTTCATTAAACCTTGCGGTGGTATTGGATATCGCTATAAGATGAAACGTACCTCAGCAATAAAAGGAAATTTGTATTTGGGCTTTTTGGGAGGTAATGATAATTTAACTAAGGAATATGCTCGCAACAACCGTAATTTGAACTTTCGCGCTTTTGTAACCGAACTTTCATGCCAATATGAATATATGTTTATGAAAGAACGCAAAGGCCATAGATATAACTTACGCGGTATCCATGGATGGAAAAACATTGCGCTTGAATCGTATTTTTTTGCAGGAGTAGGTGGATTCTATTTTCACAGCAAAGGTAAGTATAATGGGATGATGTATTCCTTAAAACCCCTGCATACCGAAGGCGAAGGACTGCTCCCAACACGAAAAAAATATTCTTCGTTCCAACCCTGTATTCCACTAGGTATTGGATTTAAATACGCAATTAATAGAGATTGGTTCTTGGGCTTAGAAATTGGTATTCGTAAAACATTTACCGATTACATTGATGATGTTAGCCAAACCTATGTTGACCCTGCTTTGCTGGAAAATGTTAGTCCAAATTCACCTAAATTAGCAAACCCCACTAATAATTCAGCCGGTTATCCTGAAATGACTGCACCCGGAATGCAACGAGGGGATCCTAGGGATAAAGATGCATACATATTTGGTGTAATTACACTTTATTATAAATTAAAGAAAGGATTGAGCTTGCCAAAATTCTGATCCTACTACTTTTATTTATATGTATGAAACGAGCATGTCCTATCAACCAAGCAAAGCATGAAAATATTTCTATGCGAGTTTCATCCGAAACCAAGAACTATAGTCTTTTAAGGATGAAAAAACTGTTTTTATTTATTTTAATTCTCTTTACTTTTTCCACTATTTCGAAAGCACAAAAGTCAGAGTTTGGCATTTTTGCCGGAGGATCTTATTATTTAGGAGACTTGAATCCTGGAAAACATTTTTTAATTACTAAAGGGGCTGGTGGTTTTATCTATAGATACAATTTAAATCCTCGTTTTTCCTTTAAACTAAATGGTTTCTATGGCACACTTGAAGGAAGCGATGCGGTATCAGGCGCAGACTTGAATCGTAACCTTAGCTTCAAATCACCTTTAACAGAATTTGCAGGTGAAATGGAATTGAACTTTTTTAACTATCGAACGGGAAATAAAAAAATGTTGCTTTCACCCTACATTTTTGCTGGTATATCAATATTCCATTTTAACCCAAAAGCCGAAATAGGAGGTAAGTGGTATGATTTACATCGCATGGGAACTGAAGGGCAAGGAACTTCATTAAATGTAAAACCTTATTCGCTTACTACTTTAGGATTGCCTTTTGGAATTGGCGTAAAATATAGTCTTACTGAAAAAATATGTTTTGGCTTTGAATGGGGTTTGAGAAAAACAGGAACTGATTATATTGATGATGTTAGTACAACTTATGCCGACCCCACTATTCTTGCTGCAGAAAATGGTCCTATTGCTCCCCTTCTTGCTGATCGCTCCCTTAATCAAACCACAAACCACACGGATTTACAAAGAGGAAATTCTGTTACGAAAGATTGGTATTCGTTTACAGGAATCTTCCTTACAATTTCATTAAAGAAGAAAGAAAGATGCGGTTCTTATAATGAAACTAAAAAATTCAAAGAATATTTTAAAAATTAATATTTTAACAATTTATTAAAATAGTTAAATGAACTTTAAAGAACATATTGATTTGACACGATTACCAAAGCACGTTGCCGTGATTATGGATGGTAATGGTCGTTGGGCAAATCAAAAAGGAAAGTTCAGAATTTTTGGGCATGAAAATGGCGTAAAGGCAGTAAAGGATACCGTTGAGATGGCAACAGAATTAGGCATTAAATATTTAACGATGTATGCTTTTTCAACTGAAAACTGGACACGCCCTAAAGAAGAAGTTGATGCTTTAATGTCGCTACTCGTTAAAACTATTCATCACGAAACCCCAACATTAATTAAAAATAACGTACGTTTGCTGGCAATCGGTAATTTAAAATTACTACCAGATAAATGTTATAAGGAACTAATGGAAGCGATTGATGTAACAAAAAACAATACTCGAACGTCTTTGGTATTGGCATTAAGCTACAGTTCACACTGGGAGATATTGAATGCTGCAAAAAATATAGCACTGAAAGTGAAAAACAATGAATTAAATGTAGATGATATTAATCAAGAAAATTTTGAAAAATGTCTTACTACTTCCAATATACCAAACCCTGAGTTGCTGATAAGAACCAGCGGAGAATACCGCATCAGCAATTTTCTTTTATGGCAAATTGCCTATACTGAATTATATTTTACTAATAAACTCTGGCCTGATTTTAATAAACAGGATTTTTGTGAAGCCATCGTCAATTACCAAAACCGTGAAAGAAGATTTGGAAAAACAAGTGAACAGATTAAGAACCCAAAAGAATGAAAATTAGAAAAATCTTTTTTTATTTAATGCTGTTGCTGGTTTTGTTAAATACACCATTATATGCACAGATAAATGTTGGTGATGACCTCTCTGTAATTGATTATTCAACACCAAAAGAATATGAAGTTGGAGGAATTACTATTACAGGTGTAGCTAGTTTGGACGAGAATGCACTTATATCTATTTCTGGATTGGTGGTTGGTGAAAAAATTAAAGTCCCTGGAGAAAAAATCTCAGGTGCAATTGATAAAATTTGGAAACAAGGATTGTTTGAATCAGTAAAAATTTCGGCTACCAAAATACAAGGTTCGGTTATCTTTTTGAACATTGATTTGACCATGCGCCCAAGACTTTCACTTCTATCAATAAAAGGTGTTAGAAAAGGAGAAGCCAATACCATACATGACGAAATAAAGCTTACGCGTGGTGATGTAGTAACCGACAACATTATCATTAATGCTAAAAATAAAATTTTAAAAAAGTATATTGACAAAGGGTTTTTGAATACTGAAGTAACGATAGTTCAGAAAAAGGATACATCGACAGCCAATAGCATGTTGATAAATATTGATATTGAAAAGAACAGCAAAGTAAAAATAAATAAAATAAATTTCGTCGGGGCTCAAAGTATTGATGCTAGTAAATTACAGCGCTCCATGAAAAAGACAAAACAAAAAAAACTTTATAGGATATTCTCTTCCTCTCGTTTTATTGAAGAAGATTTTGTTGAAGATAAAATTAAACTGATTGACAAATACAATGAGCTTGGGTACCGTGACGCAAAGCTGATAAAAGACTCGGTTTATAAATATGATTCTAGGTCTGTTAATGTTGACCTGACTATTGATGAAGGGAAAAAATATTACTTTCGAAACATCACTTGGGTGGGTAATACAAAATATAAATCAGATGAGTTAAATACTATTTTAAAAATCAAAAAAGGGGATGTTTATAATCAAAAAATGCTTGAATCCAATTTAAATATGAATGCCGAACAACGGGACGTTAGCTCTTTATATATGGATGATGGATATTTGTTTTTTCAGATTCAACCAGTTGAATTAGCTGTAACGAATGATTCTATTGATGTTGAAATTCGTATCTATGAAGGCAAGCAAGCAACTATAAATAAAGTAACTGTTTCAGGAAATGTTAAAACAAATGACCAGGTAATTTTAAGAGAAATACGAACCAAACCCGGGCAGTTGTTTAGCCGTTCAGATATTATTCGATCACAGCGTGAATTAGCCCAATTACGTTATTTCGATGCTGAAAAAATACAAATTAACCCAAAGCCAAATCCGGTTGATGGAACTGTAGATATTGAATATGTAGTTGAAGAAACTTCATCTGATCAACTTGAATTATCAGGAGGTTGGGGAGCAGGAAGACTTGTTGGAACATTAGGAGTTTCTTTTAATAATTTCTCTGCAAAAAATTTCTTTAATAAAAACGCTTGGAGGCCACTTCCATCTGGCGATGGACAAAAATTAAGCTTAAGGGCTCAATCTAATGGGTTGTATTATCAATCCTACAATGCTTCATTTACCGAACCTTGGCTGGGAGGCAAAAAACCAAATGCATTAAGCGTAACTGTATATCACTCCGTACAGTCTAATGGCCTTACAAGAAAAGACACTACTCGCCAATCAATTGTTATCAATGGGTTCTCAGTTGGTCTTGGCAAACGATTAAAGTGGCCTGATGACTTTTTTACGATTTATTATGAAGCTGGAATTCAAAATTACGAACTCCATAAATATTACTCAACTTTTACTTTTAGTAATGGACATTCAAATAATTTAAACGGGAGTGTAACATTGTCCAGGAGTTCTGTAGATGCGCCTATTTATCCTCGGACTGGATCTGATTTGTCATTGTCGATTCAGGCAACCCCTCCTTACTCTCTTTTTTCTAAAAAAGACTGGTCAATTCTTAGTGAACAAGAAAAGTTTAAATGGATAGAATATCATAAATGGAAGTTTAATGCATCGTGGTTTACAAAGTTGGCAGGAAATTTGGTATTGAACACCCGTACAAAATTCGGATTTTTAGGATTGTATAATCCGGATATTGGAATTGCGCCCTTTGAAAGATTTTATTTAGGTGGTGACGGTCTCTCGGGTTTTGCATTGGATGGCAGAGAAATAGTGGCTTTACGAGGTTATGGAAATAGCACGCTTACCCCACGAAACTCAGCTAACAATTTTATTGGAGGAACGATTTATAATAAATATACGGTCGAACTTCGATACCCAATTTCACTTAATCCAATGGCAACTGTTTATCTGCTTGGGTTTGCTGAAGCTGGCAATTCTTGGACTAAATTTAGCGAATTTAATCCATTCGATGTTAAACGTTCAGCTGGAGCCGGAGTAAGAATATTTTTGCCGATGTTCGGCTTGCTTGGATTGGATTGGGGATATGGATTTGATGCAATACCAGGCCTACCATCTGCAAACAAAGGTCAATTCCATTTTTCAATTAATCAATCCATAGATTAACAAATTAAACTATTATCAAATATAAGGAGAAACAAAAAATGAAAAAACTATTTTTAATAGCAACCATGATCGTGCTTACAATGAGTGTAACACAAGCACAAAAGTTTGCTTATGTGGACAGTGATTATATTCTAGAAAACATTCCTGATTACACAACAGCTCAGGAATTACTTAATACTAAATCTGTTGAATGGCAAAAAGAAATTGAAGTAAAATTTGCAGAAGTAGATAAACTTTACAAGGCTTTTCAAACTGATGTTGTTCTTCTTCCTGAAGATATGAAAAAGAAACGCAGAGATGAAATTGAAAAAAAGGAAAAAGAGGCAAAGGAATTACAAAAAAAATATTTTGGTAAAGATGGAGAGTTAGCAAAGAAAAGAGCCGAACTAGTAAAACCTATTCAAGATAAAATTTATAATGCAATTGAGGAATATTCAAATGAAAAAGG
>Ga0172375_10001539_pt1 | contig 37005 bp, 35 predicted proteins | sample LakKiv1m_FD_114537 | JGI IMG/M metagenome (GOLD analysis project Ga0172375, IMG submission 114537) | Freshwater microbial communities from Kabuno Bay, South-Kivu, Congo - kab_092012_11.1m | ecosystem: Environmental > Aquatic > Freshwater > Lake | place: Democratic Republic of the Congo... | reverse complement strand
CCCCACAGAATCGGTGTTATCAAAGAGACTTCAATCTTTGCCCCGGTACGAAGCGCGAGCTTCCCAGATGAGGGGGGCGCGGGGGGAGAAGGACGGCGTCAGAGGGGAGTATCGTCCGGCGCGGTCGGCGAGCCGGCCTTCGCCCCCCGCACGATTCCCGCGCTCCGGCGGAAGCTTGCCGGAAAATAGCGCGGGGGCGGCCAGCGCCGCCCCCGCTACGAATCTAGAGAAGGAAGCCGATTACCACTGAGGCGGGTAGAAGCCGGCGACGTCCTTGGCGGTGATGATGTGCTGGGCCAGGTTCAGGCGCAGCGGCATCTTCTTGCCGTTGAACCAGTCCGCCGCGTACTTGGCGGAGAGGGCGCCGTCGCCCTCGGCGGTCTGGTAGGTGATGCCGAAGAGCTTGCCTTCCTTCACGAGGTCCATGCCCTGCTTCGAGTTGCCGGCGGCCACGACGACGACGTCGGTCCGCCCGGCCTTCTCCAGGGCCTGGAAGATGCCCAGGGACTGGGCGGAGTCGTCCGAGGCGCAGATGCCCTTGAGATCCTTGCCGTACTTGGTGAGCCAGTCGGAGACGAGCTGCATCGTGGTGTTGGCGTCGAAGGTGGCCGGGGTCGGCGAGGCCGCGACGAGGGTCTTGATCTTCTTGTTGTAGCCGGCCAGCTCGGAGATGGGGCCGAAGGAGCGGGCGAAGTAGGGCGAGCCGCCAGGGGCGTGCTGGACGTAGGCGACGCCGATGGAGGCGGCGCCGGGATTCTTCTTCACCAGCTCGTCGGACCAGGCGCGGGCGAGGAGGCGGAACTGGCCGAAGTCGTCCGGGCCGGTCCAGCCCAGGGAGTAGTTGAGGGCGGCATTGTCGGGAAGGGTGTTGAACATGTGGAGGGGCACGCCGGCCTGGTTGATCTTGCGGGCCTGCTGCACGGCGCCCTTGGCGTCGAGCGGGATCAGGAGGATCATGTCGGGCTTCTCGTTGATCGCCTGGTCGATCATCTGGTCCTGGACGTCCTTGCTCCAGTTGGGGGACAGGGCCTTGAAGTCCCACTTGTAGACCTCGGCGACCTTCTGGGCGCCGAGGATGCAGGCGGTGGTCCAGGGGTGGTCGCCATGGACGATCATGATGACCTTCTTGCCGATGGCGCCGTCGGCGGGCGACTTCGGGACGTTAGTCGGAGTGACGCTCCAGCCCGCCCACTCCATGTCGTACCAATGGAGGGGATCGGTCTCGGGCAGCTTGTTCGGATCGGCCGGGCGCTTGGGGACGGCGCGGCTGTCCTTGGAAGGGGCGAGGAGCAGCTGGTTGTCGGCCGACTTGAGGGCCAGCACCGTGGACTCGAGGGCGAGCGAGCCCTTGAGGTCCGCCCCGAAGGCGGGGATTGCGATTAGCGCCGCGATGACGATCGTCACGACGATGAAAGCGACTCTTTTCATGGAGTCCTCCTTCTCACGTTCTTCCACCGGTCGCCGCCCGTAAGGGAGCTCCGGAAATGGAACCACAGCATGGCCGGGATCAGGCCCCGGCGCCTTTCCCCGCCTTCGCGCTCAGGCGCGCGGCGAGTTCCTTCATGAGCTCGGGGCGCTGCCCGAGGGTCTTCTCGTGCTTGTGGACGGCGTAGGCCTCGTAGAGCACGACATAGGCGAGGATGAGGCCGGCGAAGAAGATCTTAACCTCGTTGCCCAGGCCGAAGAGGATGATGCCCGTGTAGAGCATCTCGAGGCTCATGATGGCGACGACCGTGCGCAGGACGCCGCCCTTCCCGCCCGACATCGCGGTCCCGCCGATGATGGTGGCGGAGATGACGTACATGAGCGAGTTCTCGCCGAGCTTCAGGGTCGCGGCCGTCGAGACGAGGACCGAGACCACTCCGCCGACGGCGGCCATGACGCTCGAGAGGATGAAGGCGGCCACGAGGTAGCGGTCGGTGTCGATGCCGGCGAGCCAGGCGGTGTTGCGGTTGCCGCCCACGATGTAGAAATTCCGCCCGGAGCGCGTCCGCCTGAGGAAGAACTCCACCGCCGCCATGAGGACAAGGCTGACGAGGATGCGCGGCGTGAGGAGGGGCAGGAGGCTCTTCTGGAGGAAGTCCGAGATGGCGAAGGCCTCGTCGGTCGTAACGCTGATGGAGTTGCCGCCCGAATACTGGTAGATGGCGCCCTGGAGGATGGTCATCGTGCCGAGGGTGACGATGAAGGAGTTGAGGAATATCATCAATTCGTGTAATTATAGAAATGCGGCGCTTCCCCAATTCGTGTGGAAGCTAGAAACCAAGATCCAGCTTCCCAAAGTGAAAGAGAATGGCCATCCTGAAACGCTCTCGATTCCTAAAACCACACGCGATTCTTTTTATCCGCTGAATACCGAGATTCCGTGCTTCAAGCATGGCATTGGTAACCTTCATGCGGATGGCATTCATAATACCCCAGATGTAGGAGCGGATCATCTTTCCGACCTTGATCACCGGCTCGAGCTTAAGGCTCCGGGTGCAAGCTCGCGCAGTGCACCCTCCTTGCGCGCGGCCGAGCGCCCCCCGACGGGACATGTGCATGGCTCGATCCCCATCACGTATTCACCCTCACCCATCATCTTCCACTGGGTCAATAGGGGGAGTGCGGCGAGTTCATAGCGCCAGACCAAACCCAATCCTGCCCCACGGTTAACGAAGGCGATCCTGGTGCAACCACGTGAGTCGGTTCGCAGATCGTGGTAGTAGACCTGCTCCGCGTAGCCCGCTTGCGGCACCTCGGCCTCGGCGAAGCGCGAAAAGGTTGGACTGCGCCTCATCGAGGCCGGGGCTGACGCCCTGTACGTTGCCAACGATATGGGGATGAACGGGGCGACCCTCATCTCGCCGGAGCACCTCCGCGAATTCTTCCTTCCCGCCTTTAAAGAGCAGTGCGCGGTCTGGAAGAGGGCGGGGGGGCGCGTCATCCTCCACTCCTGCGGAAACATCGCGGCTATACTCCCCGACCTTGCCGAGATGAGCATCGACGGGCTGAACAATCTCCAGTCTCACGCGGGTATGGATATCCAGGCCGTGAAGGAAGCCTACGGTAAGCAGTGGACCCTCATCGGGAACGTGGACGCCACCACGGTTATGACATCCGAGAATCCGGCCGACATCGACGCTGCGGTCATCGAGGTCCTGAAGACCGCGGGAAAGGACGGGGGACTCATCCTCGCGACGGATCATTCCTTCCACAAGGGGATCCCGTTCCGTAACGTGACCACCTTCATCGACAGCGCGAAAAGACGGGGGATCTATCCCCTGGACCCGAAAAACTGGGTGTGATAGCTCTCTGAGGCCCCAGGGGCGTAAGATAGAGCCTTTATGTAAAGGCTCTCACGCTTCCCTTTCCGGGTTTTTTAGATTTCTTTCATGATACATGAATATCTTCTTATTGTAACCCGCGAGCTTTTTGAAGAATCTCGCGGGGACTGTTTTGTATTCCACGAATCCAAGTCTCTTGTACAGATTGTAGGCCCGGAGGTTGGTGTCGGTCACGTCTAACTCAAGATAAGGGTAATGTTCCATCGCGAACTCCATCATCCTCGTCGCGATTCCTTTGCCCTGCCTGCTGATATCGGTCGCGACTGCCTCTATGTATTTCCCTTTTTTTCCCATCGCGAGTGGGTGCTCGAATTCTTTTTTCATCGTCCGATAGATGATTCTTCCCTTGACCGCGCCCAGGGCCTTCGTGAAGTCCTTCCTGTCCAGCCGGAAGCATCGCTCGTTTTCATCCGAGAGGGCGAATATCCCTGCGAGTTCGCTTGATTCATAAGCTCCGTAGAAGTGGCCGAGGAGGAATGAGTTTCTCAATATGGCGGTCAGTGTTTCCTTATCCTTGGAAACCTGGGAGAGTTGCTCGTAATACGCGGCTACAAAAATTCTGCTGACCTCATCCCTGTTTCTTTCGGTATTTTCGATAGGCTTAATCGTGAATGAAGGGCTTTCCATTATTCCTCCTGTCGTTTCCTTCTATGAAACTATCTGATTTTTCATATTCCGCATATGTACGATAGCACAGCCTTGCGGGGCGGTGAAGACTCTTTCGATGCGAACCTATGCCTATCGGCGTTCATCGCGAATCCGTGATATACTTTTTCCCCAAGACGATGGAGAAAAGGGGTCCGCATGAATATCTATATCGGAATCGATATCGGGACGACTAATACAAAAGCCGTTGCCGTCTCTCAATCGGGACGAGTCGAAAAGGTGATTAAGGCTGAAACGCCGAAGAAGACGGCCGGCTCCGTCCAGTACTTCGATATCGCGAGGATTGAGTCGATCGTCGATGCTTTTACCGAATCTCTCTCCGCCGAGTACACTGTACTGGGTATTGGATTTTCGAGCGTGGGAGAGTCGGTCGTGCCGGTAGCGAAGGGAAGGGCCCTTCACGATCCGCTCGTCTGGCATGAATCCTGTACCTCTGAAACGGAAGACGAACGGCGGATCATCGAGAAGTATACCTCCTATCGTATCACCGGTATAGCCCCGTATATCAGGCTCTCTCTGTACAAAATGCTCTGGATGATGAGGAATCTTGATCTCGCGGGTGTTGAGTATTGGCTTCCGATTTCCTCGTATCTCATATACCGAAAGACCGGGGCCGCGGTCTGGGATACCTCGCAGGCCTGCAGATCCTTCCTGATCGATGTGCATGAGCGGCGATGGAATACGGAGCTTTTCGCCGCTCTCGCTCTCCCCGGCAGCCTCGGCGAATTATCATACATGGGAGCGCGTATCGGAACGGAATCGGGAATCACATACGGCCTTGCGGGACACGATCACGTTACTGGGCTCTTCGCCGTATACAATTTTTTTGACAGAGGCAATGTCATCTACGACTCTATGGGGACTGCCGCAGTAATTACAGCCATTGCCGATGAAAGGGAAGGGGAACTCCACCTCGACGCTCCGGACGGGGCTGCTGGGGGCGCGATAGGAGCCGCTTTCAGGGATCGTCAATACTATCTGTTGAAACCCTTCAGATACTTCGGACTTTTTATCTCCCGCCTTATGGAATTGACCGGGAGGGGAACCTCGTCCGAGGCCTTTCGTGAGGTGAACGACAGCATCGCTAAATTATCCTCCGTTCGGCCGAAGGCCTATTTCGCAGTCGGGGGCGATGTCTTTTTGGGAAACGCGAGGGAAAGGCTGAATATCCTGAACATGAGTCTCGATGTGAAGGACTATGAACTCGTCCAGAGCGGATATGTGTATCTTGGGGTGATTTCCAGGCTCATGCTTTCTGACCTGATGAAGTACTGCGGAGGCTCGACGCCGTATCTCGCAGGGGGGGCTGTGACGAAGGATGAGGTCTTCCTGAGGTACAAGGCCTCAATCCTTGGACGGGAGATACTCGTCCTCGACACTGACGAGATATCGGCTCTCGGAGCGGCTGTTGCGGCCGCTGTCGCATCAGGCGACGAGGATATGCTCGCGTCCTTCCGTGCGAATCCCCTCGTACGGAAGCGCATCTACCCCGACGAGAGGATCGCGCGGGAACTCGAGGGCGTATACGAGGAGTACGGGGAGATCATGAAGTCCGGCTCCTCCTCTCTTTTCCGCTGAGAGAGCTACAGCCTGCCTTCCTCCGATATGCAATGCGGAGGATAAGCCTCCAGTACCTGCTCGATGATCGGCCTGCCGTTTCGGTAGTCGGGAATCAGGATCCGGTCGGCGTCCCAGAGAGGGCGGGATCTGTCTTGCCCCGCGTAATAGGAATCCCAGCCGCGCAGTTTTTCGATATCTCGATCTGAGGCGCGTTTTTCCATATTCTCCTTCACGACAGCTTCGTCAGGCTGAAGATCGATCGTGAGGCTGAAAAAGTCTACACCCGATCTTTCTTTCAGGGAACGGAAAAATCCCTTATCCCTTTTCTCCCTGGTCAGGGGAGCTGAGAGGATAACGGATATCCCCAGGCCGAGGTTGTGAAGGGCCAGTCCTAAAATCGTACCGTAGGATTCCCCGCGCCAGAAGGCGCAGAAATCCGCGTAGCTCCTTCCGTCAGGATTCTTTTCAGCGATCCCGCGCAAAAAGGGCTGGCAGACGGTGTCGTAATCGATATAGGGCAGGCGCAGTTCCTCGGCGAGCTTATCGGCGAGAACCGTCTTTCCTGAGCCGGGGAGCCCGGTGATGACGGTAAAAACCGGTTTCATGATTTGTCCCTGTCGCTGAGGATATCGATCAAAGATATCGAACGCTCGACATCCGCAGGTTCGAAGACTGCGGGACCGTAATGGAGGGTGTTTGCGATGCCGCAGGCATTGGCGAGTACAAGGCAGTCTGGAAAGCTTTTCCCTTTAGCGATTCCCGCGAGGTATCCGGCGAAGAACGAATCGCCGCAGCCGACGGTGAATCCGGTTGAACCGCTGGTTTCCCTGATCCTGGCCTCGTAGCCTGAATCTGTCTCATCCCATGCCAGGCACCCCCGACTCCCGTCCGTTATGATAAGATTTCTTAGGTTGAATCTTTTTTTGAAACGCAGCGCCGCTTCCCTATCCCCTCCGTCGATGCCGAAGCCGTGTTCGAATTCCTCCCGGTTGATTTTCAGGGTATGCAAAGGATTCTCAACAGCGCGTTTCAGCCAAGCCCCGCCAATGTCCGCGCATACGTCGATCCCGTGAGAGGAAGCCCAGGCAATCAGGGATAAAAGGTCCTCAGCGGAGAAACCCACCGGAGCGGAACCGCTTATGACGAAGGTTGGGCTTGGGAAGCGAAGGATGAGGCTCTGAACAAAGGAGATGTAGCCCCTCACCTCCGCTGCGTCGATTTTCGGTCCCGGTTCGTTGAATACCTGCATTGACCGGTCGTAGGTCCGCATCAACCCAAAGTTGATTCGGCTATCCTCGCGTACAGGAAAACTCTCGACCCGTAAGCCCTCGGTTGAGAGGTCTTCCTCGATCAGTTTTCCGATCCTGCCCCCGGAGATGTTCGCGCAAATATATCTGCCGAATCCGAGGGTATTGAAGACCCTGGCGACGTTGATCCCTTTGCCCGATACGATCTTGAGCGCAGAGTCGGCGCGGATAACCCTTTCGAAGGGCGAGGGGCTTTCTACGAACAGCCACCTGTCGAACCCCGGGTTCATGCTTAATATGATGTAGTTCCTATCCACAGGTCCCTCTTCGATCTTTTCTCTCGATGATACAACCTTTTCGGGTACCGTGGTCAAGCGGACCGGAGTTCCCCGCCGCAGAGCTTAGGTAGCCTTGCCGGCGCTCCCGAATACCTCGATCATTGCCTCGACAATCTCGGTGCAGGCCTTCCTGATAAGCGCGGTCACCTTTCGCGGATCGTCGCTTTTTGCTTCTTCGCATCCCCTTTTCATTACGTCGAGGAACCCGTGGACCTTCAGTTCGGTTCCGACATTTATCTTGTTCATGCCTAACTCGATCGCTTTCTTGAAATCCGGGACGGGGACTCCTGTCCCTCCGTGCAGTACGAGGGGAATGTCGCATGCCGAACGGATCGCGGCTATACGGTCAAAGTCGAGCTTAGGCTCGCTCTTGTAGAAACCGTGGACCGTCCCGACCGCTATGGCGAGAGCGTCTATTCCGGTCGCCTCCACGAATTCGACTACATCCTCGGGCCGGGTGAAGAGAGCCGTATGCTCATCGACGGATATGCCATCCTCCTGTCCGCCCACATGACCGAGCTCCGCCTCGACTGAGCAGCCGGTTATGGCGGCGTATTCGACGACCCTTCGCGTCAGCGCGATGTTTTCCTCGAACGGCTTGCTCGACGCGTCGATCATCACCGAGGTGAATCCGTTGTCAATGCATCTGCAGATCATCTCGTAGTCAGTCGCGTGGTCGAGATGCAGTACGACGGGTGTCCCGTAGTCTTCTGAGAGACCCCGGGCCATGCCGACGACGGCCTTCTCTCCCATATGGGTGAGGGCTCCGGTGCTGGCCATGGCTATCACAGGAGATTTCTTGTTTGCTGCCCCGAGGATGATCCCCTGCAGGTTTTCCAGTCCGAAGAAATTGAACGCGCCGACCGCATACCCGTCGCGCATGGACTTCATCATTTCATACTTGAGAGTTACCAATGACATAGAGTTACTCCTTATCCTTTACACAGGCGCTTCCCGCGCCTAATAGTGTCCCTTTATAATCAAATATAAGCATTTTATTCCCTTTAAGATCGATACCCAACTCGGAACCGACCGGAAAATCGAGGCTTCCGAATACCACGGAATTCAGGAAGATTTCTCCGATCTTAAGCCGAATAATGGTCTCCATACCCGAAGGAAGCGAGGAATAAACCGTCGCCTTGATATCGTGTGAATCGGTGACCGATATGAACTCCGGGCGTATCCCGATGACTACCTTGTCGCCGGGTTTCGCTTGGAGAGGCGCCGCCGCGCTATAGGCAATCGCCATGTCATTGTTTTGAAGCAGAAGAGCGGGTCCCTCGGAGGAGACTACTTCGAACGGAATCAGGTTGATGGAAGGGTTCCCTACGAAGTCCGCGGTGAAGGTGTTCCCCGGCATATTGTATACGCCGAGTGGGCTGTCGTACTGCTTTAAGATTCCCTTGTCCAAAAGGCATATCTTCGTCGAAAGGGTCATGGCCTCAAGCTGATCGTGGGTGACGTAGATGAAGGTTGACTTCGTCTCGAGATGGAGGCGCTTGAGCTCCGTTCTCATCTCCATGCGAAGTTTCGCGTCAAGGTTCGAGAGGGGCTCGTCCATGAGGAGAATCTTCGGGCTGGTAGCGAGCGTCCTTGCGATAGCGACGCGCTGCTGCTGCCCTCCGGACAGCTCTGCCGGATACCTGCCTGCGAATTCGGTGATGCGCAGCATCGAAAGAAGTTCCTGGACGCGAAGCGTGATTTTATCCTTCTCCCACTTGAGGTTCTCAAGCCCAAAGGCGATGTTCTGATACACCGTCATGTGGGGCCAGAGAGCGTAGTTCTGGAAGAGAAATCCAATATCGCGTTTCGCAGGAGAGATATCAATCTCTTCGCTCGAAGAGAAAACTGTATTGCCGTCGATGACTATTTTTCCCTCGCTGGGTGTCTCCAGTCCGGCGATCATCCTGAGCGTCGTGGTCTTTCCGCAGCCCGAGGGACCGAGCAGAGTGATGAAGCTGCCGTCTTCTATGACCATCGAGAGATCGTCAACAGCAGCGAACTTCCCGAATTTTTTTGATATATGGATCAGTTCTATCCTTGGCATATTCAACCCCCAATTCCCTTATCGATGGACGCGCCGGTCACTTTGTTGACGATAGAATTTATGCAAATCACGATGATGACGATGAGCAGGTTGATACCGTTCGAGTATTGGTTCCAGCCCTTTTCATTGTAGTAGTAGAGGAGGGTGGTGAGCACCTGATTGTTCGGGGTCATCAGCAGGATGAAGAGAGAGAGTTCCCTCATGCACGAGGTAAAAGGAAGGAGGTATCCCGAGATGAAGCTCGATTTCTGGATGGGTATGACCAGACGCGTCATCCTCTTGAACCATCCGACTCCCAGGATTGTTCCGGCCTCCTCTATCTCCTTGCTCAGCTGGAACATTGCGTTGATTCCCGAACGCGATGCGAAGGGGAGATACTTGACCGTTCCCGTTACGACAAGAAGGAGAAAGGTTCCGTACAAGGCGGGCACAGGACCCCGGCGGACGGCGAACATCGACAGATAGATCGCTGAGAAGGCCATGGAAGGCATGAGATAGGGAAAGAAGGCCAGGTTGTTCACATACTCGGCAAGCCTCGTGCCGCGGCCCCGGACTATGGCGTAACCCGCGAGGAATCCGATCGTCCCAGCGCAGACGGCGCACGAGATGGCGAGCTTGACGCTGTGCCAGAGCGATGAATAGAGTTTCGGGTTGAGCAGGAGCCCCGGCTCGCTGTTGGCCATCGAGTTCTGCTCCGCGGTCCCGAACCAGAACTGCAGGGTGAAGTTGTCGAAACTGTAATCTCCCGGGTGCAGGATGACCGACTCAAGGGCGAAGCTGAGCAGGGGCAGCACGGATACGCAGAAGAGGATGACCGCGATAATGATTGAGATCGGGGTCCTCATCTTCTTCAGGTTCACTAAGGCTATGTTGGAACTCTTCCCCGTTACCGTCGTATAGTTCTTGCGTTTCCCGATAATTTTTTGATTAAGCGCCAGGATAGATACTCCCAGGATTATCATGAGCAAGGCGATGACATAGCCCTGTCCGGGGTTCAGCCCGTTTAAGGTCCTGTACAACTGGGTCGTCAGTACCTGGTAGCGCACGGGAAGCCCGAGAAATGTTGGTACCGCGAATGAGCTCATCGCGGACGAGAAGACCAGAAGAAAGGTTGAAAGCACGGCAGGGATCACGATGGGTATCGTTATCCTGTACATGATTCTAAACCGGGAGGCGTTGAGCATGAGAGCCGCCTCCTCAAGGTTCGCGTCCATGTTCCGGAGAATTCCCCCGATCATAATATACGCGAAGGGAGCGTAGTGGAGTCCGGTTACCACAGCGATGGGGAAGGGACCGTAGGCCAGCCAGTTCGGGGTTTGTATTCCCGTAAGCGCGCTGATGATCCCCGGAGAACCTCCGACCAGGCTGTTCTTGAACAAGTTGAACCAGGCCAGGGCCAGTGTCCATGATGGCATGATGTAGGGGAAAATGCACAGGGAAGACAAAATCCCCTTCCACCTCATGTTCGTCCGCGTGACGAACCAAGCGAATCCCCCGCCCAACACGAGAGCAATGAGACAGGCTCCGAGTGAGGTTAAAAGCGAATTGAGAAACGGCTTATAGAATATATTTAGGCTTGTCGCGTCGACAAGTACCTTTCTCCAGTGTTCGAGCGTATAGGAGAAGGCGGGAAGCTTGAGCCTCTTTGCCTCTCCCACATGCACGAGAACCGTGTCGCGGATCATCGTAGCCATAGGCACCAATGTGAGGTAGCACAGCAGCATGAAGACTACAAGCAGAATGATATTGTGGGGCTTTTTCAAAAAACTCTGGATACGGTATCGTATTTCCATAGTGTCTTCCAATCCTCAGGATTCCGGACGAACCGGAATCCTGAAACGGTTTGATAGGATACGTCCTTGACGATAGATGCTTCACATAATGCTGTTGATGAATTCCTCGACATCTACGCGGGCTTCAGAGACCCACTGAGGGTCCTCCCATACGAGCCACTCGGCCCACTGGCTGATTTGTATCGGATCCTCGGTGTTTTTGTTCTGAGGATTGGGGGAATAGTCACCCAGCTCGTTCCATGCCGCGTAGCCCTCGGTCAGGCAGTACTCGATGAACAGTTTCGCCGCAGCCGGGTTGCGCGAATTGGAAGGAATAAAGGTGTAGATGGGATAATAGAACCCAGTGAACGGTTCGACGTTATAGCAGGTCTGGAGAGCGAGGTTCTTATCCTTTGCTGAGCGAAGCTTGTTCAGGGTGAAGAGTCCCATGAGCTGATCCTTCTGCCCCTTAGCCCCGATCGCCTCAGACATGGTCGTGTCGGACTTTCCGAGCAGGAGCCCGTTGTTGTAGAAAGCCTTGATCCACTCATACCCGGCGTTCGGCGTCGTTAGGACGATATCCTTGCCGTAGCGGTTCTTGTATGCCGCCGCAAGTTTTTCGGCCTGTTCGGGTTTTGTGAGCATCGTGAGGAAATTCATGTTGACCCCTTCGCCGAACGGGTCTTTGAACTGGACTTTTCCCTTCCACTGGGGTTCAGTCAGTTCCCATACGTTTTTTATGGGCTGTTCAGTCGATTTCTCGCTGTTGAAGATGATCTGCTTCGTGCAGATATCCCATACCTGCGGATTCTGATACTTGGCTGGAATGATATCGCGCAGTGAGGGCGGGCAATAGCTTTTGACGTAACCGGGTTCGATCAATTCGCTGTATACCCGGCCGCCGTCCTGGCAGAATACGACGTCCGCGGCGTCGATGTTCGCTGCCGCCTCTTTTGATATCTTCTCGACCATCTCCGTGTCTTTCAGCTGTACGACTTCGACCTTGAGGCCGTACAGCTCGCCGAATTTCGCGCCGACCTTGGCATGGCGCGAGCTGGGGGAGTAGATCATCAGTGTTCCCTCAGCCTGGGCCTGCTTGATGAGCTCATCACGCGTTGGTTCGTCTGCTGTTACCTCCTTTTCGGCAGGCTTCGTCGTCTGCTGTTCCTTGCTCCCTCCGGCAAATATCATAGCCGGCAGGACGGCGAGCAGCATGAACAGGATTGCAATGCGGTACTTCTTCATCGGTTTCCTCCATCTATAGTTTTTCAGGGTATTCCCTGTTTATGCCTGATTATCAATATCGCATGGATTTTTTTCTGTTATGTATGCTGTGGCAAAGGGCGTCGATCATGGCGTAGATGCCGACGCGGGGATCGGACAGGCTGTTCGTCATCGTGTCGCTTGCCACTTTCAAAACGATGTCTGATTGTTTAGCGATTGACGAAAGCGGGCGGCTCGTAATGCAGATCACGATAGCCCCCCTGTTGCGGGCGATCGGAATCGCGGGACGAAGCTCGGCCGACTCCCCTTTGTTTGTGATCGCAATCACTACGTCATCCTTGTCAAGGGTCGTCGCGGACAGCTGCTGAGCATTAGAGCTCGTACATTCGTTCGCTCGGATACCCAATTTCATCAGCATGTGCCGAGCGAATATGACGCAGGGCGCTGATCCTCCCACTCCGTACAAGTCGATCTTCTTGGTATTGAGAATGGCGGAAACAGCTCTTGAGAATGATTTGTTGTTGTCGATCATAACGGTGTCCTGCAGGCACGCGATAAAACGGCGGATCGCGTCATGCAGTATCAAGACCGGGTCGCTTCCGTCGCAGACCGGGATCGCGAAAACACCTTCAGTTTTCATATCGCCGGCCATGGCGATCTTGAAGCCCTTCAAACCTTCGTATCCGAGGCGATGGCAGAACCGTACCACTGTTGCCTGACTTACCTGTGCTCCTTCTGAGATCGACCCGATAGTCATGTCCCTGATACGCAGCTTGTTCGCGAGGATGTACTCAGCGACACGTTGCTCACTTGAGCTGAACCTTCTTTCAAAACTGCTGAGCCTGCGTTCCCATTCGGGTGTCAGTTTGACTTCAAGAGGATGCATGTCCACAGCATATCAGAGTTTCTGGTATGGTCAATCAGGTGAAATTAATTTCAACATGCTCATTGCCCTTTCTCCTGCATGATTTTCCGTCGGAAGCTCTGAACGCGCTATGGATATAATACTGATCGGAGGCTGTCAGCTCTTAGTCTCGGGAATTATTGGGAGAAATACTCTTTCAAAAAAATACCGATTCCGTCCTCGTCGTTGCCGCCTGTGACATAGTCGGCGACCTCCTTGAGTCCCGGAGTGCCGTTTCCCATGGAGACTCCGACTCCCGCGTTCCGTATCATCTCTATGTCATTGTCAGCGTCGCCGAAGGCCATGAAAGCCGATACGGGAATCGAGAGCATCCTCGAAAGCTCCATCATCCCGTTGCATTTGTTTGCCTTCACGTTCATAACCTCGTAGTAGCGCTCCCAGGATTTTACCGAGTACAACGATTCAGGATGACGGTCATGTACCTTTTTTAGGACCCTGAGCGAGGCTTCCTCGTCTCCCACCAGAAGAACCTTCGTGACCGCGGGGAAGGAGGTCGCAAGAAAATCCACCTGTCTTCCGGCTGCGAAGGCGAAGGGGTCGGCGGCTCGCTCTCGGGGCTCGTCCACCTCGTAGTAGAGGGTGTTGCCTACGAACATCTGCACGTGCAGTCCTTCCCCGCGGGCGAGGAGGACGAGCTCACGGGAAACATCCCAATCGAGTAAATGCTCTATAATGGGCGTTCCGTTCTCCGGTTCCGCTATCACTGCCCCGTTCGCAAGCACGTAAGGGCGGTCGATCGAAAGAGACCTGGTATATCCGCTCGCTGTATCGAACATGCGGCCTGTCGCTATGATCAGATTCATGCCGCAGGCTTTCAGCGAGAGGAGGGCCTTAAGCGTCGTATCCGAGATCGTCTTTTCGCTTGTAAGCAGGGTACCGTCAAGGTCGAGGAGGATTGCTTGTATACGGGCCGGATCAGCCGGGTCTCGCTGAGGTTCCCCGTGCGGGTCCGGCCCCTGAGGAACGGGGTCCATGGGGCTATTTGTCATCCGGCTCGATGATGTGGAGCGATTTTCCGTCGAAACCTATGCCGACCGTCTGACCGCCGGAATAAATCTGTTTCGCGGACGGGTTGTAATCGGAAACCTCGAATTCCTTGCCCTGCAACGAAAGCCAGTAGTCCTGGCTCACGCCCATGTATACGGTCTTGATCAGTTTGGCCTTGATATCTGCCCTTCCCATGGTCACTGCTTCAGGGCGGACGACCACCCGGACTCTCTCTCCCTTGTTCCAAGAAACCGCCATCGGAATCTCAAAGCTGGCCCCCTCAATCTCGACGACAGTTGACGCCTCTCCCTTTGCCAGGATGGTCCCGTCGAGGATATTTGCCTTTCCGATGAAATTGGCTACGAATTCGTTCTTCGGGTGCTGGTAGACATCCTGAGGGGTGCCGACCTGTTGTATGATTCCGTCCTTGAGGATGACGACCTTGTCGCTCATCGCCATTGCCTCGCTCTGATCGTGGGTGACGTAGACAGCGGTGATGCCGAATTCCTTCTGAATCTTGCGTATTTCCTCTCTCATGTGGATCCTGAGTTTCGCGTCGAGATTGGAAAGAGGCTCGTCGAAGAGAAGGACTCCCGGCTTCATCACCAGGGCGCGGACTAAGGCCACGCGCTGCTGCTGCCCCCCGGAGAGCTGGGCGGGAACGCGTTCGGCAAAGTCGTCCATCTTCACTACTTTTAATCCGTCGAGTACACGCTCGCTTATTTCTTTTTGGCTCAGCTTCTTGATCTTCAGCCCGTACGCGATGTTTTGAAACACGTTCAGGTGAGGAAAAAGGGCGTAATTCTGAAACACCATGCCGAGATCCCTCTTGTCCGGGGTTTTCGATATAACATCCTCTCCGTCGATCAGTATCTTTCCTGCCGTAGGCATCTCGAATCCCGCGATCATGCGGAGGAGGGTGGTTTTTCCGCACCCCGACGGGCCCAGCAGGGTCACGAAATCTCCGGGGTTGATCGTCAGGTCCACATGCTGCACCGCGCGGACCTCCCCGCGTGAACTGGTTATGAATGTCTTCGAGAGTCCGACCAATGTGACTTCTTTCGCGGATGTATTTTTCATCATCTAATATCCCTCATTGATGTTAATGCCGAGTCTTTTAAGAAGCAAGCTGAGAATGGCCATGACCGCGCCTACAAGAGCGATCAGTACGAGACAGTAGGCGTTCGCCGCTCCGTAGAGCCCCTGATCGACCTGGTTCATGATCGCGACGGTAAGCATCTGCCATTTCGCGGAGACGAGGAAGATGATCGTGCTCACGAGGGTCATCCCGCGGATGAACGCGTATACGAGGCTGGAGAAGATGACCGGCCTGATCAGGGGGACTGTCACCGAGGAGAATACCTTCTTGCTGCTCGCCCCGCAGATACTGGCTGCCTCCTCTATGGAAGGATCGATCTGCTTCAAGGCCGCTATCGCCGACCTGGTCCCCACGGGCATGCTTCTGATAACCAGGGCTGCCACCAGGATAAATGCCGTTCCCGTGAGTATGATAGGCGGCGTGTTGTACGTATACACGTACCCGAGGCCGAGGACTGTTCCGGGAAGGGCAATCGCCATGAGGATCGAGGCCTCGAGGAGGCGTTTTCCGGGGAAGGTCTTGCGCACGATGAGGAATGCCGAAATAATGCCGAGAAGGCTGGCGATCGGCGTCGCTATGACCGAGAGGGTCATGGAGTCCATGATATACCGCCGTCCTATGGTCAACACGTATTTGATCCAGCGGAGGGTGAAGGAGTAGTCGACTCCCCACAATCTCACGAAGGAACCGTAGGGAACCAGGATGTACATGCCGACGACGAAGAGCGAAATCATCATGCAGACGATATAGACGGGGATCGTCGCTTTTTTATCCGCGATGAGGACGCGCTGTTTTGCCGCCTTGCCCGTGACTGTGATATAGGACCTTTTCCCGATGACGCTGTTCTGGAGATAGAAGGCGAGGATCGAGATGAGAAGGAGGATGACTGCGAGCGCCGTGGCGCCGACCATATCGTAGCTGCCGATACCCTGCTGGTAGATTTGGACCGCCATGGTTGTGAAATTTCCTCCGATGACTATGGCGTTCCCGAAATCAGCGAGCGACTGTATGAATATCAGAAGAGCGGCGTTCGCGATCCCCGGGAGCATCAGGGGCAGGGTTACACTTGTGAAGACCTTTCTCTGCGATGAGCCCAGGGCCTGAGCGGCCTCCTCGATTGACGGATCAATATTCTGCAGGAGGTTGGTCAGCATCAGGTAGCCGATCGGAAAGAATGAAAGGACTTGAGTGAGCGCGAGCCCCCAGAATCCGTAGATATCGTTCCGCACGCCGAATATGCCGTACGAGATGATGCCGCTGCGGCCGAAGAGGAGTATGGCGGCCAGGGAAATGACAAAGGGCGGCGAGATCATCGGAAGGATGGAAAGGATATTGAAAAGCTTCTTGTTCGGAATCCTCAGGTAGACCGAGGCGTAGGCGAAGAGGAACGCCACGGCCGTTCCTATAGCGGATACGGTTAGTCCCAGCTTGATCGTATTCCAGATGATCTCCAGATCGAATGAGCTGCGGAATATCTTCACGTATGACTCGAGGGAGAAATGTCCGGTTCCGATGACGCTTTCTTTGAGGATTGTGAACATCGGAATGATGATGAACATCACCACTACGACGGCCACGCAGAGAATCGACACCAATAGTACGGGATCCCTTACTGTGAATATGAATTGTTTCAGAGAATTACTCCATCTTTCCGATCGCTTCATGCCCGATGGAGCGGGTGATCTTGCCATAGCATTCCTCACAAAACAGATATTGCAGCTTCCCTCTGATCAAGGGAGGAAATATATCGTATCCGGCCGATTCCCTGATGATACGTGCCGGAGGAGCGGATTCCGGGCAGCCTTTCGGCTGTCCGGAATCACGTTGCCTGTTATTTTTTCGGCGGGGTTGTTTTGGTAAGCGTATTGAACTTCTCGAGGAACTTAGAGCGGTTGGCTCCGGACCAGGCGTCATCCTGAACGATAAGTTTGGTGCCCTTGATGGATTCTACTTCCGCCGGGGGAACCGCATCTGGGTTGGTGAGGAACTGCAGGGCGTTTACCGTCTTTCCCAATTCCTGCGCTTCCTTTGTCAGCGCCCAGTCTACAAACATCTTCGCGGCCTCCATCTGGGGAGCGTTCTTAATGATTCCGACAGCCCCGATCTCGTAGCCTGTCCCGTCCTGAGGGGCGGCTATGACGATATGGTCGTATCCTTCGCGCTTGAAAGCCACTGCGTCGTGCAGGTAGCCGATGGTCAAGGCATTCTCATGCAGCTGGACTCCGCGTCCGCCTGCGGAACCGGATTTTGTGTACTGTCGGATGTTCTCGTTCAGCTTCACCAGATAATTCCAGCCGGCTTCCTCGCCCTTCAGCTGCAGGATCGTGGTGAGTATGTTGTACGCGGTCGATGACGATCCGGGATGGGCCATGACGATCTCGCCCTTGAAAACGGGATTGAGCAGGTCATCCCACGTCTTGGGCATCGCGACATTGTTCTTTTTGAGCCATTCGCCGTCCGCGTAAAATCCGAGGTAACCGCTGTAAATTCCCGTCCACGCTCCGTTGGGGTCCTTGAACTGGGCGGGGATCTTCGCTGCGTTCGGGCTGATGTAGCGTTCGAGCAGACCGAGGTTGTCGGCCTCGATGAAGGTGAGGGAACCGCCTCCGTACCATACGCTTGCCTGGGGATTCGCAGCCTCGGCCTTGATTCGTGCGAAGATCTCTCCGCCGCTCATTCTGACATAACTCGTCTTCACGCCTGTGGCCTTCTGGAATTCGGCGCATGCCAGCGCGGCGTGCTCTTCCAACTGCCCGCAATACACGGTGAGTTCCAGCTGTTTCTTAGGAGCTGATCCTGATTCGCTGCTCCCTGTGGCGAACGTCATCTGAGTCGCCAGGCAGAGACAAACGATCAGTAGGGTCACAAAACTTTTCTTGTGCATCACAACCTCCACATATGTTTTCCGGCCAAACAGCCGGAATTGGTGCTATCCGTTCCCTCATAGTGTGAGACTAGTTTGCTCCGATGTCAAGTAAAATTAAAACAAAAATCAGCAGATAATTGTTTGTTTCATGCAGTATTGTGAAGAAAAAAATATTTTCCTTCACGATTTGATACGATAAAATCATCATCTATGTTCATATGTGATTGAATAGGAACTGTCTTTGCGTGAAAACGTGAGAAAGTAAAACTTTCAAAGCCCTTTCCCTTAGCCTCTCCCGGCTGGGCTATGGTTAACGGGACTACACGCAGAACACTTCAATGCCTGATTGTTCCAGAGACTCTCGCGCTGTTTTTGAAATATTCTTATCAGTGATCAGCTTGTTCACCGAGGAAAAATCGCATATGAAGCAGAGAGCGCTGGTTCCGATCTTTGAGCTGTCGCTGACTACGATGGTCTCTCGCGAGTTTTGGATCATTAACCGCTTGATCTCTGCTTCCTGGGGAATCGCCGAAAAGAAACCCTCTTCCAGTAAAAGTCCTGATACCCCGATTATCGCCTTGTCCGTCCTGTATTGCCGAATCGCCGTCTCCGCGGAGGGGCCTATGACGCTGTTGGTCCCAGCGATCAGTTCTCCTCCGGTGAGGATGACTTGATTGTTCTTGTTTCCGACCAGGAGTTCGCCGATCGTGGAGGTGTTCGTTATCACAAGAAGCCGTTGATGCACATACATATGCCGGGCGACGGCCAGGGTGGTGCTTCCCCCGTCCATCATGATGCTCTCTCCGTCGCGTATCAGCTGGGCCGCAAATTGCCCGATACGGTCTTTTTCGTCCTCAAAGAGACTTACCCGCTCCTGCAGGGTCGTGGCCTGCCACAGGGCTCTTTGTTCACGCTGCAATGCCCCCCCGTGAGTCCGGTAGATGAGCTTTTCGTTTTCCATGAGGATAAGATCTCGCCTGATAGTGGCCTCTGTGACCTGGGCGAACTCGGCAAGCTCCATTACATCCGCCCTGTTCCGCGAGTTGATGTACTTGAGGAGTTTGGCCCTCCTCTCTTCCGCGAAGTCTTTTTTCATCATAGCACCGGCTATGGATGATATAGCAGGGAACTGCCTCGGTCAACAGTTCCCTGTGCGGTTGAGATGATTGTCATTTCCAGGCTTTTCCGTCGCTCATGCACATGATGATATGCTCCTTCGCGATTTCAACCATCTTGAGCCGTGCCGGCGTGAGGAGTTTCATGTAGTCGAGCTCTCCGACATTGTCGTTCAGGGTTTTCCGCAGGGTCTCGATTGCTCCCTTGCGCATCACCGTGCTGAAATTGATTTTCGCTACACCCAGGGTAATGGCCTTTCTGATATCCTCGAGTGGGATTCCCGTGCCGCCGTGGAGCACGAGGGGAACCCCGGTGCGTTTTTCGATATCCATGAGGATGTCGAAACGCAACTCCGGTTTTTTCTTGTATATCCCATGAGCATTGCCGATCGCAGCGGCGAGGCAGTCGATCCCGGTCTCCTTGACGAATCTCTCGCATTCCGCGGGGGCCGCGAGCCCGATCATTTTTGAGTCAACAGCGGGACCTTCGGGACCGTTCGATGCCTGTCCGATGACGCCTACCTCTCCCTCCACAGAGACCCCGCAGGCGTGAGCAGCCTCCGCTACCTTTCTGGTGTTCCGGATGTTCTCGTCAAGAGACAGCGCGGAGCCGTCGTACATCACGGAAGAGAATCCGTAACGCAGACACCGGACCGCTTCCTCGTAGGAGGGGCCGTGGTCCAGGTGTATTCCCACGGGGATAGATAGACCTTCTATGAGGGAACGCACCATGCTGACAAAAGCAAAGCCGTTCATGTAATCGATCTCGCTTTTCGCTGCCTCGATGATTACCGGTGCATTGAGTTCCTGGGCCGCCTGTAGAATTGTCTGCGTGTATTCCAGATTATTCGTATTGAAAGCGGCGACTGCGTACTTTCCGTCCCTCGCTCTCTCCATCAGAGCCTTGTTTGTTACAATACCCATGGTATCTCCTTGTGTTTATGGCGCAATCATAAACGATCATTTATTTGCGCGTTTTGAATAATATCAGACATACAGATAAGAGTCAATGTTAAATATGAATGAGAAAAATCAAAAGAATTGATTGTTCTTGTATTTTTGTGAGACTGCTGATCTGTGCTGGGCGCGCCCAGTTTTGCCGCCTGCATGCCTGGGCGAGGATCCCTCTTTCAGAATTTGAAGTTCATGAAGGTATCATACATCGCCTTTATGTTATCTAAAGGCGTGTCGCGTCCTATCTCCCCGCAGGCTATGATCCCGCCCCTCTCCGAGCCGATGTGGGTAAAGACCGTATTGATGTGTTTCCGCACATCTTCCGGGGTGCCGAAGAGGGTCACGTTCTGCCTGTCCAGATCGCTTCGAAAGCAGACCTTCCCGTTGAAGTTCTTCTGTATCCAGTCCAGGTCCATGATATTCACCTGGGCATTCAGCACTTTCACCCCCAGGTCGATGAGATCGGGGATGATCTCCACTATGTAGCCGTCCGAATGAAAATGGACATCCATTCCCGCCGCGGTCACCTTTTCGAACATAGCCTTATAGACGGGCTTGAAGAATTTTCTCCATACTTCCGGGGATATGAAGAGATTGTTCTGCGAACCCCAGTCGTCGGCGAAATGGATTCCGTCGTAATTATGGGCGATCCACTTATCGAGCTGGCTGAGGTGGAATTGAAGCAGGTCGTCCCTCAGGCGGTAAATCTCCCGTGATTCCTCGGCGAGATCCAGCAGCACCTGGGTGAAGCCTCTGAGCTGCTGCATCTGCTCAAAAAAGGTAATCCAGCCCCCGCGGGCATAGAAATCGGGTCTCTTTTCATTCTTGGGGTGGGACATGTGTCCGCTGTACAGCCTGGTCGTCACCGGCTGTATGGGAAAGTCCGGCCATCTGTATGCGTCGTAGTTTTCCCAGTTGGACAGCGGCATCTCGAGGGGTACCCCGAATTCGCCCATCGTCTCTGAGGACCATAGGGTGCCGAAACCGTCGTAGTTCTTTCCCTTTCGGTAATAGGGAGGATACTCCTCCGGGGGAAGGTCGGGCAGGATATCCCAGCCGAAATCTTCATGCACATCCTTCAGGATTGTTTGGAGTTCCTTTCCGTAATGCAGGATCGCCGACGGGAGGATGGCGTGGGATATGGGAGGTCTGTCCGGATAATCGAAGTTTATCGCCTTGAGTACTCTTTCCCTGCTGTTCATACGATGCTCCTTGTAGATTCGCGGATAATGAGATGGGGCTTAAGGAGATATTGCTGCGGGAGGCTTTGTGCCTGTCCCTCAATGATGTTTACCAGCATGTACGCGGCAATCTCCCCCATGGTGAATTTGGCTTGATGGATGGTCGTAAGAGGTACGCGGATGAGGGGCGCGTACGCTATATCGTCGTAGCCTATGACGGAGATGTCCCCGGGGACGCGTATGCCCTTCTCGAAGAGATATTCCATCGCTCCGATGGCTACGATATCGTTGGTCGCGATCACCGCGCTATGTCCGCCGATCTCTTGGCTCTCACCGAGGAAGCCCTTGATGAGCTCAAATCCCTCTTCCCTTGTATTCGCGTCCCCAAGCACCGTCTGATCGTCTATCGATAGCCCGCTCTCTTTCAGGGCTTCAACGATTCCCGCAAAACGATCCCGGCTGCCCTCAAGCTGGGTTGAACGAAGGATGATGAATTTTCTGTGGCCTATATCGATGAGGTGCTTTGCCTGAAGATAGCCTCCCATGCGGTTATCCGTGTCTATCCAATTAATTGACTCGTCGCATGGCTTCCCGTTCAGCACGAAGAAGGGGAGCTCTCTCTTCTTCAATACGTTTAGGACTTCTGAGTGTTCATTGATCAGCGTAATGAGTATACCGTCTACCCCGTTCTGGATGAATGTCTTCGTCAGCCGGATTTCTTCCTCGCAGGAAAAATCGGTGCTCGCCAGAAACATGGTATAGCCCGCCTTTTTCAGCGTGACCTCTATGCCTTTGGCCATTTCCGTATAAAAACTGTTCGAGATATCCTCCAGCAGTACCCCGATTGTGTGCGTTTTCTTGATGCTTAACCCGCGCGCGATATTATTCGGCTCATAGCCCAGCCGGTCTTTTATCGTACATATTCTGCGCTTAGTTTCCTCGCTGATATTTTTCGCGTCGGCCAAGGCCCGCGACACTGTGGACTTCGATACCCCGGCCTCTTTCGCGATATCGTTTATGTTCGGCGATCTGTAGGAATTTTTCATATACCATGTACCTTTGAAAGCGATTTCTCCAGAGACAAAACTCTCCTCCCGCAAATCCGGTATCAATAAGTTCCGTATTCTTCAACCATTTCCGCTACCCGCTTCACCCGTCTCTCCAGTCCGTCCGGAGGAACCTGATCCGCGACACCCAGCACGTATCTGCCTTCTGAACGCATAACGGACAGTGTTTCTTTGAGAAATCTGTCGAACTCCTCATCCGAGGTCTTTTCCGTGAAATACACCCCGGGAATCCCGCCCCAGAGGATGGTTTCTCCCCCTTCCCTGTATGTATGCCAGTCCTTTACGGGTACATCGCCCACGGGGGCCGGAGTGCAGGCCTCGATGAACGATAGGCCCACCCCGCATTCTTCGCGCAGCAGGCCTTTCAGCGTACCGTCCATATGGATGCAGGAAAACTTCCCGGCACCTTTTATTTTTTCCGACCATTCCCTTTGAATGTCCCGCATATAAAGCTCGAAATATCTGCGGCCCACCATCTCCGAAGAGAGATTTTCCGGAATCATCACGATGTCCGCGGGACAGGATACCGCTATCTCCGCGGCCTCGGAGAATTTTTTGTGCATGAGCTCTATGGTTTCGGAGAAGGCCTCGGGAGCCGCGGAAGAAATTGATACGACGTTTACGATCCCGGCATCCAAGGCCACCAATTGCATGAACGGGGTTTTGGGTGTATAGACGAGAACGACTCCGATCCCGTCAACCTGCTTACCCCGCAGTAACGCCAGCGAATAATCCGGTTCGTATCGCGTATGCTCAATCATATAGGTATATGCCGGCAAATCGTCTTCCGTCTTAAGGAGGTGCTCTTCCGGAGCCTCGGAGTAGGATGACTCAAGGTAGTGCCAGCACTGCCTGAGCCTTCCCTTTGGGGTAGTGATTTCTTCGTAGCGCCTGGGCCCATCGTGCCAGACCTTCTGTTCGCAGTTCTCAATGGTCGTTTTGAAGGGGAAATAGCCCTGGAGATAAAACCCGCATGCGAGGTCGCGATGCCATTGTATATAGTCGTCGCTCGTTTTGAAGGTCCTGTCTTTTTCTCCCCTGGCTATGAGGGACGTTGCCCAATAGTCCAGGTCGCCGAACCACGGCACGCAGTCCGTTTTTTCCCCCCGGAGTACGTTTAGTACGCGTTCTTTCGGAGTCATCCGCAGCCTCCTGCAAAATCGGCGCATGAGGATTCGAAAACCCGCCGCATTGTCTTTGGCTGACTGATGCGGAGAATTTATGCAACCGGTTTACTTATTATACTTGCTTTCATCACTTTGTAAAGTATAAAAAATTCATCTGTTTGCTATTAAAATCATGATCTTGCGGGAAATATGGAATTTGACGTTGCGGACAAGGGTGTGGTTTTATGTATGCTGAATATTTTTAGATTATCGAATGCAACCGGTTTCATTATTTTTGCGGCGATTCCCTTGCCCAGCCATGGAGAAAGCCTGGATTGAGCTCCACTCAAACGGCCCGTAATAACTCGCGGTAGAGCCGGAAAAAGGAGCGGATCACCGGGGCTGCCGCCCTTCTAGTTCCTGCGCGAAGTGGTAAGACAGCCCTGAGCTGAAATTGAAGGGGTGTTTCAGCACCTTTCCCGGGCTGAGCCCCGCGTACTTCCTGAATTTTTTTATGATGTGGGATTGGTCGTAATACGAGGACTGATAGAAGATTTCCGCGAACGCGCTCTTATTCTCAAAATAGAGGTGGAAGAGCTTCGTGAACCTGACAAGGTCGATGTACTGTTTCGGTGAAAGCCCTGTTATCGTCTGAAAGCTCCTTTGAAGGGTCCGCTCGCTTACGCTCATCGAGGATGCGAGTTCTTCGACGCTGACACGGTCGACCCCGCTTTTCACACGTTCGGCTGCCTGCTTGACGGTGCCTATCCGCAGAAGCTCCCCCTTCGATAACTCTTTGCTCGCTTTCACGATACCGAGGAGGAGCTTCTCGAGGGCCGCGATTTTTTTTTGCGGATCGGAAGCGGACTCGGAGATGCCTGCCTTAAGCGCTGCCACATCGGCTGGGGCGACGCTGTCCGATAGGTCCTTGCAGGTATTCAATACCGAGCGCGGATTTTCGCCGAGAAGCTCGTAACAGCCTGTCTCCGTGAATTCCGCGATGACGACGCAGCTTTGCCCCGCGGGAAATATCACCGTGTAAGCCGAGAGCACAGGCCCGATCAGGGCGGTCTCGGGAAAGGGAAACTTTGCGCCTTCTGTTTCCATGGAGAAGTTCCCGGACAGGAAGAAGGCGAGGGCGGCCTTCGGGCCAGCCTTGACCGGATACCTGAGAAAATCCTCGGCATCGCTGTCGATGACGAGATATGTGGAAAAATATTCCCGCAGTTCGGCCGAAGGTTTCCCGGATGCCTGATTCATCGTTTTACTAAGAATAACGTTCGTGTCGCGTTTTTACAATACCGGAGGAAGACCGGTAGATACAATATATTCAACTGTGTACCCGGAGTGTCAGTCCCGCTCATTGACTGTTCTGGAGGTAAAGTATGAAATCACCCGCGATCAAAACTCGTTCCGCTTTGCGGTGCGTCGGTTTCCGCCTCGCCCTATGCATACTTGTCCCGCTCCTCGTCATTGTCCTCGCCTCCTGCCCCAACCTCACGGGAGGAGACTCAGACGAAGCGGTAACTGGGGTGAGTATTGACCCGGCAGAGCTCACGATACGCCTCGGCACGACCCGGCAGCTTACCGCTGTGATACTTCCGCTTGACGCGTCAAACAAGGCCGTATCCTGGTCTTCAAGCGACGAGACCTCGGCAACGGTCGGTTCGAACGGCATCGTTACGCCTATTGGAACCGGCACGGCGACGATTACCGTCTCCACCTCCGACGGAGGGTTTACCGCGGCCTGCGAGGTAACTGTAATAGGCGCGCAGCCGCCCAAGACCGGACAGACAACGAGTTATGCAGCAGGGGACGACGGGGCTCTTCAGAAGGGCACGGCCTGGCCAGATCCCCGCTTTGTCGATAACGGAAACGGCACCATCACGGATAAACTCACCGGGCTTATGTGGGAAGCGGAACCTGACACCGGGACCTACACCTGGGCGAATGCCTTCGACGTCCGCATCGCCGCTCTGAACACGAACGCGGACAGCGGATCACCCTTGGGGGGCCATACGGATTGGCGCCTTCCGAATTATCGCGAACTTTTAAGCCTCTACAACTTTGGAACTGACGACCTCGTCACGTGGCTTAATGGATACGGCTTCACCTTTCCCACGGGTTATTCCTTTTGGTGGTCGAGCACGACCGCGGAATACTCCGGTTCCGGCACCGGTACGCAAGCCCTCACGATGCGTATCATGGGTTATATCTGTGAAAATGCAACCAAAACTTCACCGTATCGCGTCATAGGCGTCAGAACCGCGGAAACAGGCGTCTCCCCCCTCCCGAGGACTGGCCAAACAGAAACCTACCACGCGGGCGACGACGGCGACCTGCGGATGGGTGTAGCCTGGCCAGATTCCCGCTTTGTCGATAACGGAAACGGCACCATCACGGATAAGCTCACGGGATTCATATGGGAACAAAACCCGGGGACGGATAATTATCAAGGCTCCTGGGTAGACTCTATAATCCAGAGGATCGCCGCTTTAAACACGGATGCGGAAAGCGGATCGCCCTTGGGCGCTTATACGGACTGGCGTCTCCCTAACGTGCTCGAGCTTTTCACCCTGTACAATCCGGGCAGCGAGTATGTCGCAAACGGGAATCAAAACCTTTCCTGGCTCAACACCCAGGGCTTCGGCGTGGATATGGACGCCGGCTTGAAAACTTACTGGACAAGTACCTCCTTCGTCTCCAATCCGTCAACCGGTGCGTGGGTTACCAATCTGAACACAGGAGGAGCGTATGAAGGGGGGAAAACGGCCAACACCTTAAAGGTTATCGGGGTACGGGGAGGGCAGTGAGGGGTTTCGCCGTATCTCCGGGTTTCTCTTCCGCATCCTCAAGGCTTTTCTTGACAGAACGAACATACGGCGGTAATATATGAACGTTACCGGTATCGTTAATAGTATAGGGTGAGGTACAATGAAGACGAGTATAGCCATCCCCTCGCTTGATTCGTTCTTGACGCTGGATGCTTTGAATTCCGCCTTGAGCCGTATCTCCGGGCTCGGGTATGCGGCTGTGGAGCCCCTGATCGGCGTGCCTGATCATGACAGGCTTAGGGAAAAAGCTGAAGAATACCTCGCGGTTCTTGAGAGGCACGGCTTGCGGGTCTCCGGGTTCCGAACCGGCCTGATCTATCGCGAGCTTGGTTTCGGTTTTTCGAGCGCAGACCCGGGCGAAAGAGATGCGGCTGTAAAGGCTGTCCGCGATGTCATCGAATTCACAGGCTGTTTCCAGGGGGCCAAGGTCTTGAACGGGCTCATTCAGGGCCCCCCTCCGGGCAATAGTTCTATCGAGGAAACAAAGGCCCGTGTATGTGAGTGCCTGAAGATGTGCGCGGCACATGCTTCGAAATATCGCTGTTCTTTTTGCATCGAACCTTTGAACAGGTATGAGCTGCCCTATCATAATACCGCGGCAGAGGTGGGGGGGCTCTTGGCAAGGATCGGCAGTCCGGCCTTGGGCCTGCTGATTGATACCTTTCATATGAATATCGAAGAGGCTGATGTCGTGGAAGCGGTCGTGCGTTCCTTTTCGAGCATCCAGGCCGTCCATTTCATGGACAGCAATCGCCTTCCCCCGGGGCACGGCCATCTGCCGATGAGAGACCTTTTCCGCGCGTTGAACGACAGGGGGTATGAGGGGTATTACACCATCGAGATGACCTTCCCCGTGATCTCCGAGGAATTCTTCTTCTGGGCCGAGAAGGGAATGGCAGGGCTTACAAGAGTCTTTTCGGAATGAACGCGCCATCCCCGGAAAAAATCAGGCTGCGGAATTCTTCATGCGGAATCGCGGATAATGAGTTCCGGCTGCAGAAGTATATGGATCGGCTTTTTATCCGCCGCTTCTCGGTCTTTGTGTTCGAGATACTGGATCATTTTCTCGGCTGCTTGTTTTCCTATCTCGAAACTCGGCTGGCGGACGGTCGTGAGCTTCACTTCCAGATAGGAGGCGAGTTCAATGTCGTCGTATCCAACGACGGCAATGTCGTTAGGGATATGCAGGCCCTTTTCCCTGATCGCTCGCATAGCCCCGATCGCTATCAGGTCGCTGTAGGCGAACACCCCGGTAGGAATATTCTTTGATTTCAGAATATCCTTCATGACCTCGTACCCGCCGTCCATCTTGAGGTTGGTAACGTAAACGGAAATATCCTTTGCCGTCAATCCCTTTTCTTGAAGAGCCTTCAATCCCCCTGCATATCTCTCCTGAACGCTGGATATGGTCTTCGGACCCGCAATATAGGCGAGTTTTGTTCTTCCAATATCAAGAAGACGCTTCACCCCTAAATAACCGCCGTAGACATTATCTGTCTTTATATAGTTGATGCTGGGATCCTCCGTGGAGCGGTTGACCATGATCAGGGGGATATTGAGTTTTTTTAAGTCTTGGATGTTTTTTTCGGTAGTTCGCGCGGGGGTTATCAAGATGCCGTCCACCCGTTTTTCCTTGAGCACGGTGAGAGCCTTCTTTTCTTTCTGAATCGTCTCGTCGGTATTGGTCAGAATGATGCTGTAGCCCTTCGTGTTCGCGAAATCCTCGATGCCTTTGATGACCGAGGCGTAGTAGGGGTTCGAGTTGTCGGTAACTATCACCCCTATGGTCTTCGTTTGTTTTGTGTGCAGGCTTTTCGCCAATAAGTTGGGGGTATAATTCATTTCCTTCGCGATGTGAAGTATCCTTGCCTTTGTTTCCGCGTTCACATCGTCTTTATCGTTCAGGGCGCGGGAGACCGTGTTTATAGAGACCTGAGCGGTTTTTGCGATATCTTTTATTGTGACGGACATAACACCCCTTTTATCGGCTCGTACTTCGATGCCTTATCATTATATACTACAACTCATATTGTCCAGAAGTTCTTATCTTTCTTACGTTCCATCTTTCGCCATGGGTTTGCCCGCGATTTCTGCAAGAAGCCTCATGTTTTCCTTAGGAGTCGCGTTCAGCCCTCCTCCGGCGGAGACTATGAAGCCGGGATTCCGTTGAGCCAGGGCAGTGACGCGCGATATCTCGTTCTCGACCGCGGTTACATCCCGGCTCAGCAGGATGCCTGTGGGATCAATATTTCCCATAAGCGCGGTCTTCTTGGGTATCAGCATGTGTTTTATCAATAACTCGATATCTGTGGAAGGCCCGAAGTTAAAGACATCGAACCGGATGTCCGCAAGGCTCTCGATGATATGGTTGGACGCCGTATCATTATGGAATACGATGAGCTTGTCTTTAAAGTAAGAACGTATCCTCAGGTGATGAGGCTTAAGGACGCGCTCATACTGCTCTCTGCTGATCAGTCCGGAAATATCGTCCGTTATCAAAAGGCCCGTAAAACAGGGAACTGTCTCGAACTGGATCTCGAGGAATTCTATGATCGTATCTGTGCACCTCTTAAGGAATTGGTACAGTACGTCGGGATCGTCCATGAGAAGGGTGAACATGGGGGTGTAGCCGAGCAGGTAGCCGGACAATTCGCCTGGACCGATGGACCACGCGAAACGCATAGAGTCCCGGAATTTTCCTGCATTGTTGAACTTCCTCAGCCCCTGGATGTACCGGGGTTCGCCGCGAGATAGGCTTTCACCGCGTCGATGAATGCTTTCTTCGTCACCGTCGAGAAGTTGATCTTCGCGATGCCCAGGGCGATGGCCCGGGCGATCTGCTCGTCCGGGATGCCGGTGCCGCCATGGAGCACCAGAGGGATCCTGACCCTCTCCGAGATGGCGGCGAGCCGGTCGAAATCGAGTTTCGGGGGGAACGGATAGAAGCCATGGGCATTCCCGATCGCCACGGCGAGACAGTCGATCCCGGTGGCTTCGACGAATTCCGCCGCCTTGACGGGATCGGTCATGTAGTCGTGCTCGATGAGATCGCCCAACTCGGTCGTCTTTCCGATGGTGCCGAGTTCGGCTTCCACCGAGACGCCCGCGGCGCGTCCCAGCTCGGCCACTCTCCTCGTCGCCTCGATGTTCTTCTCGAAGCTGAGCGAGGAACCGTCGATCATGACGCCGGTGAATCCGCCGCGGATGCACTGGACGGCGAGTTCGTAGCTGTCGCCGTGATCGAGATGGATCGCGGCGCGCACGTCCAGATCCCGCCCCACCGCGCGCACCGCGGCGGCGAGGCCCTGGACGGTGTTGTGCCTCGCCTCGCTCGGGGCCGCCTGGATGATGATGGGCGAGGAAGCCTCCGCAGCGGCCTCGAGCACGCATTTCACGTTCTCGAGGTTGCAGCAGTTGATGGCGCATACCGCATACTTTCCGGCCCGCGCATCCGACAGCAACTCTCCCAGTGGAACAAGCGTCATTGCAGCACTCCTGTCGCGCATCGCGAATGATCCTTGGAGCAATGTCACAGGACGACGTCCCGGGACTTGGAAATCCTGAAAAAAAGCAGGAGCGACGCGACGGTGAAGGCGGTGAGTATCGTCGCGACGGCCGCGGCGGGACCTTCGGTCCCCCGCGAAACGAAGGTGTAGATTCCCAGGGTGAGGGTGATCGTCCTGGCGTTGTAGAGGATGATGGATGTCGAAAGCTCGGTGATGATCGTTATCCAGCTGAGGATCCCGCCCGAAACGATGCCGTTGGACATCATGGGAACCGTGATCCGGAAGAAGGTCTTAAGCTTGCCCGCTCCCAGGCTGATGGCCGCCTCCTCCGTGGAGAGCGGAATCTGCTGAAGGATGGCGACACTGCTCCGGATGGTGTAGGGAAGCCTCCGTATGCACATGGCGACTATCATGATCGCGGCGGTTCCCGTCAGCACCAGAGGGGCCTTGCTGAAGGAAATGACGAGCGCGATGCCCACGACCGACCCTGGAATTATGTAGGGCACCATCGACAGGGTGTCGATCGCGTTGTTGGCCAGGGAGCGCCGGCGCACCACCAGATAGGCTATGAGCACCGCGAGGAGGATGATGACGGCGAGGGAGATGCCGCTTATGACGATCGTGTTGGGAATGGCGGATCCCATCCGCTTGAAGGCCAGCCGGTAGCTGTTGAGGGAGAATCCGCGCTCGAACACCGATCCCGAGCCGGAGGTCCTCAGGAATGATGTGTACACGATATATACCTGTGGAAGCATGGAGATGGCCACGAGCCCATAGGCGTAGACGTGGATCGCCACTCCAAGGAGCCCCCGCGCCTTCCTGCGCTCGATCGGATGCATCGCGTTGATGGAGAAACGGTAGTGGTTCGCCAGGAATTTCTGCGTGATGAACACGATGGCGGTTATCGCGATCGCGATGACGCTGATCGCGGCCGCGAAACTGTGGTTGACGCTGGTTTCCCCCACGTATTGCTTGTAGATTTCCACCGGGAAAGTCCTGTAGCCCTCCCCTATGAGCATCGGCGTTCCGAAATCGGCCAACGCACGCATGAACACCATGAGCGCGGCTGCGAGGATCGATGGCATGCAGAGCGGCGCGATCACCCTGCGGAACCTGCGCATGCCGGTGCAGGCGAGGTTCTGCGAGGCTTCGAGGAGAGTGTTGTCGATGCCGTTCAGGGCTCCGGAGACATAGAGGAACACGAGGGGAAAGAGCCTCGTCGAGAGCACGAGGAGGATTCCCTTGAAGCCGTAGATGCTGGGTAGCTCGAGCCCCGTCGCCGACTCGAGGAATCGGGTCATCAGCCCGGATCTCCCGAGAAGGAGAATCCATGAGTAGGCCCCTATGAAGGGCGCCGACATCGAGCAGAGGATTATCGCCACCTGCAGGAAGTTCCGTCCCCTGATTTCGTACATCGAGTAAAAATAAGCGAGCGGGATCCCGAGGAGGAGAGAGACCGCGGTCACCGCGAATGACACTTTGAAGCTGTTGAGCAGCGTTTCCGAGTAGTATCTGTCGCCGAAGAACTTGCTGAAATGCCCCAGGCTGAAGGAGCCGGATTCGCCCTGCACCGATTCCTTGAGCACGCTGAACATCGGGTACACGAGGAAGATGGCGTAGAGGGCGAGCGCGCCGAGGGTCACCGCGCTCCAGATTTCGAACCGCGATCTCCGGGTCTTCATCCGGCGCGCGTCCCGGCCGCGAGTGCGCCCGATGGAACGATTCCCCCGGCGGCGAGATTCATCTCTCCATCGAGCGAGAATATGTTGATCTTCTCGAGCTTCAGGCCTAGGCGGATCCTGACGCCGCGACGGATGTTCTCGTCGACGGTCGACTCCCGGATGATCTCCACTTCCTCGCCCGACTCGAGTCTCACGAAATAGTGGGTAGTCAACCCGAGGAACACGCTTTCCTCCACCGTCGCCGGGATGCCGTCGCCGCCATTTTCCACGATCACGAATTCCTCGGGGCGAATCGATGCCAGCACCCTGCCCGCACCGACGGCTCCATCCGCGATCCCGGTCACCTCCGTTCCGTACCCGCAGGGGAAACCGAGGAATACCCCGCTGGTCCCGGACCGGATCTCGGCATCGATGATGTTGGTGCGACCGACGAAGGTCGCCACGAAGAGGTTGGAGGGTCTCTGGTAGAGTTGCCGGGGGGTGCCCACTTGCTGGATCACTCCGGCTTTCATCACTGCCACCCGGTCGGAAATCGCCATCGCCTCTTCCTGGTCATGGGTCACGTACACCGTCGTGATCTTGAGATCTTCCTGCAGGTCGCGGATCACCTTGCGCATTTCGACCCGGAGCTTCGCGTCGAGATTGGAGAGCGGTTCATCCATCAGGAGGACGTCAGGCTTGACGACGAGCGCCCTGGCCAGCGCGACACGCTGCTGCTGGCCGCCCGAGAGCTTTTCGGGCAACCGGTCGGCGTACTCCTCGATCTGCATGAGCCGGAGGAAGCGGTCGGTTTCCGCGATGATTTCCCCGCGCGGCCGGTTGCGGTTCTTCAGTCCGAATTCTATGTTCTGCCGCACGGTCAGGTGAGGGAAAATCGCGTAATTCTGGAACACCATGCCGATGTTCCTCTTGGCCGGATCCATCGCGTTGATCAGCGTGTCCCCGAAGCGGAATTCCCCGCCGTCGATGGTGTTGAAACCCGCTATCATCCGGAGAAGGGTGGTCTTGCCGCACCCCGAGGGACCCAGGAGGGTGAAGAACTCACCCTCCTGGATATCGATGGACAATCCGGGAATGATGGTGTTGCTGCCGTACCTCTTTACCGCGTTCCTGATGCCGATGCGGACACTCATCATTCCCTCGTTCCGATCCGTCTTTCTTCAGTTGTTCTTTGCCCAGATCTTCGCGAAGCGCTCGAGGATTTCCTTCTGGTGCACCGCGATGTACTCCAGATCCTCGGGCACGGTCTTCATTTTGGCGATGGGCGTGAGGTATTTGCTCGTCGTGGGAATGTTCGTGTTGGCGTGCCTCGCCTCGGATGCCGCCCACAGCCTCTGCGCATCGTCCGACGCGAGGAAATCCATGAACAGCTTGGCGTTCACCATGTTTTTCGCATCCTTGACGATCCCGGACGCGAACGGGGAATTGGTCGTGCCTTCCACGGGGTAAACCACCTCGACTATGTCGCCCTTGCCGTCCTTTATGTAGGTCACGCAGGGGGCTTCGTAGGTGAGCCCGACCACGTATTCGCCGTTGAAGACGCCTTTGTAGACGGCTGACGAACTGGTGGTGATGACTCCGCCGAGGTTCTGGACGAGCTTGTCCATGTAGTCCCATGCCGCCGGGCTCTGGTAATCGCCGTTGCCCATCACGACCAGCATGGTCGTCAGCTGGCGCCAGGCGCTCGAGCTGGCGGCCGGATCGGCGCTGATGATCTTGCCCTTGAGCGCCGGGTTGAGCAGATCCTTGTAGCCTTTGATCTGCACGCCGAGTTTGGCGGCGAGCTTGCGGTTCACCAGGAGGTTCACCACCTGCGTCGTGGTCCACGTCAGTTTGCCCGTGGTATTGCGGAAACCCTTCGGGAAGGCCGCGTCATTCGCCGCGACGTAGGTTTCCAGCAGGTTGCCCATGCTGAGGTAGTCGGAATAGAGGAGTCCGCCGAACATGACGTCGCCCTGGGGATTCGCCGCTTCGGCTTTGATCCTGCTCTTCAGCTCGCCGGCGCCGCCCTGGACCAGATCGATTTTGATGTTGTACCTGCTCGTGAAAGCGTCGACGATCATGTTGTATTCGTCATCGTACACGGTGGAGTAGAGCACGAGCTTGCCCGATCCCGTTTTGGCCTGCGCCATGACCATGGGAAGCGAGCAAAGCAGGCAAAGTGCCAATGCCACATAACGTTTCATTGAATCCCTCCTGAGTGGAACGTGATCGTTCGCAATCCTTGGAAAAAAACTAGCATGGGTTCCAATAGCTGTCAACTTTTTTATTTGACATGAAATTAATTTCATACTACCATTCGGCGCATCGGCCGTAAAACACGGATGACCATGGCGCTCGCGGCGCCAAAGGAATGCACCGCATGGAACTGCAGAATTTTTCCGCCATGCTGCGCGATGCGAGAGAGCGCCATTACACGGTAGCCGCCCTCAACACGCTCAACATGGAGACGATCCAGGCGGTCACGGCGGCCGCGGACAAGGCCGCGTCACCTGTCATCGTGCAGATCTACCACAAGGATCTTGCGTTCGCCGGGGCGGGCTACATCGCCGCGATCGCGGCGGAGGCCGCCAGGGAATCGCGTTTCCCCGTATGCCTGAGCCTCGACCACGGGCAGAGCTTCGAACAGGCGATGGTATGCATGGACCACCATTTTACCGGCGTCATGATCGACCTCTCGTCGTCGGACTTCGATCGCAACATCGCCGACACCAAGCGGGTTGTCGCTGAAGCGAGGGCGCGCGGCGTGTCGGTGGAGGCGGAACTGGGCATGATCTTCAGCGCCAGGGAGGCGGCCAGCGTGCGCAATTCATCGATGACCGATCCCGATGCGGCGGCGCTGTTCGCCGAAAGGACGGGCGTCGACGCTCTGGCCGTCTCGATAGGCACAGCCCATGGCCTCTATGCCACGGCGCCCGAGATCGACTTCGACCGGCTGGAAAGAATCCTGAGGATCTGCCCCTGCCCCGTCGTCGTCCATGGCGGCTCCGATGTCCCCGATGACCAGATACTGCAGATGGTTCGGCTCGGTGTCGCGAAGCTGAATATCGGCACCGATCTCATGATGGCGTACAAGCGTTCCCTCGCCGGGAGCCTCGCCTCGGGCCCCGGGGTTTCCACCAGCCTGCTGCTTTCCGAAGCTCGAAGAAAAGTGCGCGAAATCGCCGAACACAAGTTCAGCCTCTTAAATGCCTACAGGGTCGGGTGATATCATCGCGCCTCGAGGAAGGTGAATCTTGACTGGATCCGATATAGCGAAGACGCCGCAATGGGAGGTCCGCCTCCGGTCCGTGTACGGCAAGCTGGGCGGCACCGAGCGGAACGTGGCGGATTTCATCAGGGCGCATCAGGATACAGTCCTGAGGCTCTCCATCGCGGAGATAGCGGCGGGAGCGCTGGTGAGCGAGTCCACGGTGGTCAGGTTCTGCCGCCATCTCGGGTATCAGGGGCTGAAGGATTTCAAGATCAGCTTCGCCCAGGAATCGGATACCCGCAATCAATCGATAGACGGCGCGGTCGATTGGGAAGACTCGCTTCCGGATGTCAAGGCGAAAGTCTTCCTCGCCAGCATGAAGGCCCTGCGGGACTCGATGAATCTCATCGATGACCGCGAGCTGGCTCGTGCGGTGGAAGCGCTGGCGAAGGCGAGGAACATCGACATCATAGGCCTGGGGGGAGCCGCGCCGGTCGCATCGTACACACGGCACCAGTTCATGAAATCGGGAGTCAGGACCAATGTCTATTCGGACAGCCAGTCACTCCATCTCTCGATGCTCCAGTTTTCGAAGGGTGATGTGGTGATCGCCATTTCCTGCTCGGGCGAGACGAAGGAAGTCCTGGACGCGTTGCGCTGGGCCAGGAACCAGGGCACAGTGATCATCGCCATCACCAATTTCCCGGAATCCCAGCTCGCGCATCTCGCCGACATCCGCCTGATCAACACCTGCGGCCGCCTGTTCAGGGGGGACAACGCCTCGCTCTCCCGGCTGGCCCAGTGGACTACGATCAACACGCTCTACCTGGGGCTTACGCTTCGCATGGGAAAGGATATCGGCGAACGCCTCTCCAGCAAGAACCAGGCTGCCAGGAGCTTCAGCCAGGCAGCCAATCCCGACGGGGAGGGGCGATAGCCATGGCGGCCCGACGCGCCCGGCCCGATGTCATCGGCATCGGGCACATATGCTACGACCACATTTCAACCATTGACGGCTATCCGCCCGAAGACACTTCCCGTCACATCGACGAGATGTTCAATCAGCCCGGAGGCGCCGCCTCGCAGGCCATCGCCGCGGTTGCCCGGCTCGGCGGCTCCGCGGGATACCTCGGGAACCTCGGCGACGACGATGTCGGCAGATACCTCTATGACGACTGCGTCTCGGAGGGCATCGATGTCTCCATGGTGAGAATGATTCCCGGCGGCGTTTCGTCGACTTCGTACGTGTTCGTCAATTCGCGCAACGCGAGCAGGACCCTTTTCACCTACCACGACAGACTGCCGGCCTACGATTTCGATTCCGAGGCGGAAGCCTATATCGGCGGTGCGAAGTGCATCCACCTGGACGCGACTATGTACGAAAACGCGATGGTCGCCGCCCGCATCGCCCGGGAGCGGGGGATCCTCGTGTCGCTGGACGGCTGTTCCCCGCAGAGGGACAACGACAGGAATCTGGCGCTCGTCGCGCTCACCGACATTCTCATAATGAACGAGACCTACCCCTGCGGACTCATGGATGATCCCGACAGGGAGCGCGCCATCCTGCGCATCGCGGAGCTCGGGCCTGGAATCGTCATCTCGACGAGCGGAGACAAGGGCTGCCTTCTCGCGCGCGACGGCGCGGTGGAGCGCTTTCCCGCCTACAGGATAGAACCGGTGGACACGACCGGCGCAGGGGATGTGTTCCATGGTGCCTTCGTCTTCGGGATGCTGAAAGGTTATTCGATCGAGGAAACGATCCGGTTCTCGAGCGCCGTGTCGGCGATCAACTGCATGTCCATCGGGGGGAGGAAGGGCATACCGTCCTTCGAGCAAGTCAGGCGCTTCATGGCCGATCGCGCGTATGGCTGATGCGCCTTTTCAGGCACTCGGGAGGAACCCTTCCCCGATCGCCTAGAACCAGGTTCCCCGCAGGATGTCCCGTGCCGAGGGCGTCAGGGGAATCAGGTCGGAAGGGTCCGCGAGGCCGATGTCGAATTTCCGGTTCAGCGCCGCGAAATGCCGGAGGCCGAAGGCGATCCTTTTCAGGTACGAATACACGCCTATCGCCCCGGTGGAAAAGGAATCCGCTTTCTCGCCGTAGAGCCAGCGCAGCTCGGGCAGATCCGCGAACACTTCCTCTTTTGTCGTTCCGAAGGTTTTCACGTGCGCGGGCGGCGAACCTTCCGAGTGATAGTAAATGTTATCATCCACGGTCGGCGCTGCTCCCCGCCCTGCGGCCGCCAGCCCAGCCCGCGCAAGCCCCATTCTCACCTGGCAACCATCGGAACCCCTTTCATGGGCCGCCTT
>Ga0172375_10001538_pt1 | contig 37020 bp, 42 predicted proteins | sample LakKiv1m_FD_114537 | JGI IMG/M metagenome (GOLD analysis project Ga0172375, IMG submission 114537) | Freshwater microbial communities from Kabuno Bay, South-Kivu, Congo - kab_092012_11.1m | ecosystem: Environmental > Aquatic > Freshwater > Lake | place: Democratic Republic of the Congo... | reverse complement strand
TTGCGTACGGTCGGCTAATTGATCCAATCTTTGTAAAATTTTCATAATTTTTACCTCCTTAAATTGTCCAAAGAACCGAACGAGGTTATCTTAGCACGAAAAACAAAAATGTCAACAAAAAAACACACGAAAAGTTGACAAAAATCTTGTTCCGTGCTAAGACATATTGTTAATTTATCTGAAATTACTAAAATCACAATTGAATTGGTAACCTTTCAAACAATTTTATTGTAATTTAACGACAAAAGCATTATTTTAATTCTTGATTACTTTACAAAGTAGTCACTTTCCGATAACTCTAAAATCTTTAGACTTATCGGGAAGTCGCGGAGTATTTCCGCAGAGTTCCAAAACTGGGCACCCATGCCACGGACATATGCGCCAAAAAATGGGAAAGGGAAAAAAATGAAAATTTCACATGCAACCAAGCAGGTTGCATTAAGAGCAGAAGATGTTTCCGGCGTTGCGAAAGCAACGCAAGAATTTTTTGAAAAAGGAGGAAAAGTGTCCTCCTACATCCCCCATTGGGGATGGTTCAACACAAGGAAAGATCACTGGACGAAATACAAGACGTTCAGTGATCGGGCAGACCAGGTGGGGTACATGCCCCACTACAAAGTGGAACTCGCGCAGGACGAGTTTCCACAAAGCATCGTGCGATGCTTCTATGTGAAGCATATACACGATGGCCACGCAGGTATGGATGCGTGGCAGGAAGTCTATTGGGTATTTTGCCCATGGACTTCCTTTCTCGCGAAATGCGAGAAAGAGAATGCAGAGAAGGAAAAGCGGCGCGTTGATTGCGTCGCCTATCTCAAGAGTCTTGAGACTCTTGAATTTGAAATGGAATCCGTCAACAACATCCCCTGTGTTGACGGAAGATTCTGGCTCATCAGAGCCAGAATAAAAGGGGACACGGGCGCATACCGCCCGTGGAGACGGAATTTTTTCCGGAAGGATCAGCCAATTGATCCTTCGGCCTATTATTGTAATAGGCCATCATCAAAGTCCGTTGAATCCGCAGAAGCGGATTTGAAGGACTGTTTGAGAGAATTTTTCATTGACGCGGGGATCAACCCCGCGGCAATGAAATTACCTGTTATAATCAGGTAATTTAACCGGAGGAAGGATAATAAACCTTCCTCCATCCAACTACCACTACAAAAATTATTTGCGCTGGTTGAGGATAAAAATTACAAACAAAAAATCACCGAATTCAATCGGTGCTTTTTTGTTATTGCTTACTTATTGACAAACGGTAAGATGGCCATAATTCTGGCACGCTTAACCGCTGTTTCAATTTTGCGTTGGTGCTTGGAACAAACTTTTGTTCGGCGCTTTGGCAAAATTTTGGCGTAAGAAGATAAAAACTTGCGAAGTAATTGCGCGTCTTTCCATTCAACTTCGTTAAGTCCGTTTTCACAGAAATAACAGCCTTTGGCTTTTGACGCGGTTGATTGATTATTTTTTTCCATAGTGATTTTAAAAAGGAATATTTTCCACTTTTATTTCCTCATCATCGGATTCTTTGGCCGGAGCCGGTAATTCGGTCTCGCCAAAAGTGCTGGTCGGTTCGGAATTTAAATTGGGACGAGAATCTGATTTGCCATCAAGCATAATCATATTTTCGCCAATAATTTCCGTGCGATTGCGTTTCACACCATCAGAACCTTCCCATTCACGAGATTGAAGTCGTCCTTCAATATAAATGCGACTGCCTTTTCGCAAATATTGAGCGGCCACTTCTGCCAACTTGCGCCAGAGAACGATATTATGATATTCAACTTTGTCCTGTTTATTGCCGCTGGCATCTGTCCAAAAATGATTGGTTGCCACGCCAAAATTGGTTACGGCCGTACCGGTCGGAGTGGAACGACTCTCCGGATCGCGAGTCAAACGGCCGATTATCATTACTCTGTTTAAATCCATATGATTTTGGTTTTGAATTATTTTTTAAATAACGTCATCTTTCAAAATTTCATCCAATTTTTTGTCCAAATCTTCCAATTTCGCTTTGTTGGCTTCTTTTTTGGCAGAAGCCGACTGAACCAAAACTTCATCTTCATTTTTTTTGATTGAAGCTTTTTCTTCGGCTTCAATTTTGGTCAATTCTTCTTGTTTGGCAGTGCGCAAACCTTCTTGAATTTTGGCTTCACGAGCGATTTCTTCGGCCGACTTTATTTTCTTTTTTACAATCATGTAACGAAGAACTTCATTTTTCAATTTCAATTTTTGCTCAAACTCCTTGGCCTTTTCGCTTTCCATATCAAATTCAACGGCAAAATAAGAACCTTGATGAATTTGTTTAATGGGATAAGCCAAACGGCGTTTGCCCATGTCCTCGGTCATGGTAATAGTTCCACCAAATTGCTTAATCATGGCGGTTACTTCATCGTTTACCTTTTGGAGATCGCCCTCCAAATAGCTGATTGGCACAATGTAGGCCAACTCATAATGTTGATTCATAATTTTTCTGTCATTTTGAAAAAAACATTTATGCTAAAATAAGTATAAATAATTTTTATGGACCAAAGTTTTTTTTACTAGACTTCGGCAAAATAACAACTTATTAATTAACTGTGGCCAGTTTATCACTAAATTTCGATTTTGACAAGGACCGGTTGGTAATGGCGAGTCGCGACTCGCCATTACCAAAAAACACAAATTAACAAACAAAAAGCCCTATCATACGATAGGGCGATCCCTATCATACGATAGGGCCAAGGCCGCCGGATTGTCCGACGGCATTAATTTAACATGTTTGCATTTCTCTCAACCATTGTTCATATCTCTGTTTCTCAAAATTCTTTCTTGGCCGAATTTTATGTTTACGAATAAAAGCGACCTCCTCCAACATTGAACTTATTTCACTAAACTCCTTCCATGAAAGCTTTCTATAAAACCACTTGCTCTCGGGAATTCGTTCCAGACATTCATCACCATTGACGGTGATCAAAACCACTTGGAATGAACCGTTTTTTGAAACGGCTTCAACATGACAAACACCTCCCATAACCAACCAATAGTCACCGACTTTGATTTCTTTTCTTCCTTCACTCATTTTCTTCCCTCATTCTCCTATCCAATTCTTTGCGCATTTTAATAACGTCATTAAAATGTAGCTTTTCAAAAAACGCCAAAGGATTTTTCAAATCTCCGCCCATTTCTTTGATCAACTGCATGGTCAAGTTAAATCTTTTTTGATGTTTCTCCAAATCGCGAATATGAATCAGTGCTCCTTGAAAATAAACCAATTTCTCCGGCTCGTCAAAACGATTTTTCCATGCTTCCACTTGACCATCCATAATTAAAAATCCGCCGCCATTTTTGAAAACTTCCTCAACAACATAATGCTTTTTGGAAAAATCAATTTGCGCAACCAAATTGCGACGTTCAATTTTTTCCGCTGACATTTTTTCATCAAAAATTAACGCCCAATCAAAAACTTTGATCGCGGCAATTAGCATGTCCGTGGAAATTTCCGGCGAAATTATTGCATGATGTCCGTTTCCATAAGACAAAAATATTCTGGCCGTATCCTTCCCGTGTTCAAAAATATGCAAACAATGATTTCCATTATTCATTGAAGCCGAAACGGCTAATTCAAATGCCGAAAATTTCATTTCAATGATTTGTAAATCCGGAATCCTTGTGCCGAATTTGCTGACAATATCATACAAATCCGCCAAAATATTTGGTGTCAACCCGTTCAAATTTTCCGAAAGCTCTTTTTGGTCAAAAGAAAATCGCGCCAGTTCCTCGTCGCTGATTTCACGATTAGGAATCATTGGCAAAAATTCTTTTTCCAAAATTTTTACCAAATCTTCCGCATAAACGCCATGTGGTTTGCCAACTTTTTCCCAAAAATGCCTTGCGTAAAACAACAGTTCCAATTCTTGCGGCAAAATTTTGGCATTGAGAATTTTTTGCAAACGCTCTATTTCCTTGGCAGCTTTGGCAAAGTCCAGTGTTCCATCTTGGCATGAAAGAAATTTACCCAATGCCTGTTCATTCGCATAACGAAAAAACCGCAATGCAGAAATCTTGCTTCTTATTAAACTTCTTTCAATCTCTACGCCAGTACCAAAACATAAGCAAACGCCAAAACGCAGTTGCTCGCTGTCTGAATCATTTAAATAACCAGAACCATTGCAAAAATAACAAACATTCCTTTTGTTTTTCACCAGACACCTCCGCTAACATTGTCAATGAACACAAAAACATAGTTTAAATCAAAATCAAGATTTTGTCAATTTATAAAATTTTACCCTTTTCTTCTTTAAATTTAAACAAAAAGGCGCCAAAAGATACTCAAACCAACCCGACTATAAACTACCAACTATCAACTTCTAACTCTTTTTCTAGACACTGAATTTTTTTTATGCTATATTAAAATCAAGCTAGTTTACATGATTAAACTAGCATTTTTTATAAGTAAATTAAGAAACGAGTGGTAAAATATAATTAATTTATATTCAATACCTGCCAGCAGGCAGGCTCACTACTCACAACTAATAACTGGAATATGGACAACCCAATCAAAACAGCCATCAAACAAATTTGCGCAGAAAAAGGTTTAAGCGAAGAATCAGTTATTGAAACCATAAACTCGGCTTTGGCCGCGGCTTACCGCAAAGATTTTGGCGATAAAAATCAAAACATTATCGTTGATTTTAATGTGGAAACCGGCGACATGCAAGTCGTTGACGAAAAAGAAGTTGTGGAAGATTTGACCGAAGAAGAATTGGCTGAAATGGAAAAAATAAAAAATGAACGAGAAGAATTAAAAGAAAAAATTGCCAGCGGAGAAATCACCTCCGAAGAATTGCGCCGATTGAGAGAAGAACGTGAAACCGAAGAAAAAAATGAATTAATCGGCGAAGGATTGGGAGAAGATGGCAAACGAAAATTTAATCCAAAGACACAGATTCAATTAAAAGACGCCAAAGAAATAAAGAAAAAATACAAAGTCGGCGACATTGTCAGAACAGATTTGGAAATCCCTGGCGATTTTGGTCGCATGGCCGCGCAAACAGCCAAACAAGTTATTATCCAAAAAATTCGCGAAGCCGAACGCGGCATTGTTTATCAGGAATACAAAGACAAAGAAGGCAAAATTTTAACCGGCACTGTGCAAAAATTTGACGGCAAAAACGTTATTATTGATTTTGATAAAATTTCCGCTATTTTGCCACCGGTGGAACAAATCAGAGGAGAAAGATACCGCACCGGAGACAGATTAAAAATTTATGTTTTAAGCGTTAATTTAACAACCCGAGGACCGGAAATACTTGTTTCTCGTTCTCATTCGGAAATCGTCAAAAATCTTTTTCAAAATGAAATTCCCGAAATCAATAATGGCACAATTGAAATCAAATCCATTGCCAGAGAAGCCGGAAATCGCACCAAAATCGCGGTTTACACCAATGACGACAGTATTGATCCGATCGGTTCTTGCATCGGACAAAGAGGCGCCAGAATACAAACAATCATCAATGAATTGGGCGGAGAAAAAATTGATTTAATAGAATACTCGGAAAATGCGGAAAAATATATTTCTCAATCATTATCACCGGCAAAAATAAAAAAAGTTGAATTGAACGAGGAGGATATGTCCGCCAAAGTTTTTGTCAACTCCGATCAGCTTTCACTTACTATCGGCCGAGCCGGACAAAATGTTCGTTTGGCTTCGCGTCTGACCGGCTGGAAAATAAATGTCATTGAAATTGAAACTGCTGAAATGCCAAAGGATGAAGAACCCATGGCCGAATCAAAATCGGAAAATGAATAAAAAAACCACCTTCAAAATTATTAAAATCAAAAATAAATTCAATTAATATGGTTTCCTTATTCAACACAATACTTTATCAACCGATTTATAATTTGCTGATCGCCGCTTACAATTTAATTCCGGGCCATGATATCGGCTTGGCGATAATTTTTATCACAATTATTGTCAAAGTGATTTTGCTTCCTTTTAGTCGTTCCGCTTTAAGAAGCCAAAAAGCCATGCAAGAATTGCAACCAAAACTGGATGAAATCAAAAGCAAATGCGGCAACAACAAAGAAATGCTAGCCAAAGAAACCATGCGCCTTTATCGCGAAAATAAAGTTAATCCGCTTTCTTCTTGTTTGCCCTTGCTGATTCAATTGCCGATCTTAATCGCCGTTTATAGAGCTTTTCAAGTAGGATTATCAAGCGAACATTTTGAACTTTTGTATCCGTTTGTAAGCGACCCCGGACACATCAATCCACTCGCTTTCGGCTTTTTGGATATGAGCAAAGCCAGTGTCGCGTTGGCCGTATTATCAGGCTTGGCGCAATATGCCCAAACGGAAATGCTTATTGCCAAAAAACCAAAACCGCCAGTTGCCGGCTCAAAAGATGAAGCCATGTTGGCATCCATGAACAAAAGCATGCAATATTTCATGCCATTTATGACCATTATTATTGGCATGAGCTTACCGGCCGGTTTGACTTTTTATTGGTTTTTAACAACCGTTTTAACTATCATTCAACAAAAATTCATCTTTCAAAAAAAACCAACCTCAATGGCGACAGCGGAAATCAAATCCACCGAAAATAATCAAACCTCGCAAAAAGTTGAAATAGAAGTCATCCCTCCGCCAAAAGATAAAATCTCATAATATGTTGCTTGACTTCAAAAAAATTATTTCTTTACCAGTAAAAAATGAATCGGGAGAGTATTTGGGCCAAATCATTGACTTGGAAATAAACATCAACGATTATTGCGTCACTAAATTCATTGTCAAACATAAATTTGGAATTTTTGAGAGCAATGAACTGTTAATTTCTCCGACACAAATCGTAAAAATATCCGATTCAGAAATAATTGTTAAAGATTTAAACGTCAAAGAGTCTCCGGCGTTTAAATTAAAAAAAGTCGTTTTGCCGGAAGATGGCATTGTTGTCCAAGCAAAGACTGAAAATTAAATTTATGAACAATGAAAAAATCGCGGAGGCTGTTGTTAAAACGCTGGCATATTTTTCATTGTATCAATATCCCTTGACTTTGGCCGAAATTCAATCGCAATTATTGACCGTTGAAAAAACCAGCTCTACGGAAACTTTGAAATCTTTAAACTTTCTTATTGAAAAAAAAGTCGTTGGATTTTCCAATGGCTTTTATTTTTTATTCGGCGAAAATATTTTTGTCAAAACAAGACAAAAAAAATACGCGGATTTTTGGCAAAAAATAAAAAAAATTAGAATTTATTTAAGAATTTTAAGTGCGATTCCATTTGTAAAAGCGATCTTTGTTTGCAATGAAACATCTCTGCAAAATTCCGCATCTGATTCCGACCTTGACTTGGCGATCATCACAAAGGCAAAGAGACTCTGGCTTTGCAGATTTTTTGCCAATTTTACGATGAAAATACTCAACGCCCGACCAAAAAAAAATTATAAAAAAAACAAAATTTGTTTGAGTTTTTGGCTGGATGAAAATTTTTTAAATTTAAAAAAAATTACGTTTGCAAACGATATTAGATTGGCTTATTGGCTCAAAAATTTTTGGCCGGTTTATTTATCCGATGAAAAAATCTTGCAAAAATTAAAAGACGAAAATACCTGGCTGAACGAATTTTTTGGCGAAATAAATTTTAAAACGCAAATTGAACCTTTTATTTTTTATACCGGATTTTTAAAGATATTTTTTGAAAAAATATTAAACAACAAATTTGGCGACTTTTTAACCAAAATTTTAAAAATATTTCAGCTAAAAATCATGCCCAAGCGATTAAAACGATTGGCAAAAATCGTTAATTCCGGAGTTTTGGTTTCTGATCAAATCTGCAAACTGCACTTAAATGATGACCGCGAGATTATTGCTCACCGCTGGTTGCAAAAAACACAAAAATTTTTAGCAAAAATTTAAACTCGTTTTTTATTATTAACAAATGATATAATAACAGTGAACTTATGTTGGCAAAAATCAACCGCTGTTTTATTTATCTTTTTATTTTTTTATTGCCATGTCAGACAAGATATATTTTTGATTTAATTCATTATCAAAAAGAACAACTGCCCGGTCTGGATTTTTCTCTTTATTTTTTTGAATTGATTTTGCTGATAATCGTGATTTTCACTTTATTTGATTTAAGCAAAAACCTTCTTAAAAAATCTCCGCAAAAACAACCGCTCGGCAAAAAACTTGTTTTTTTCTTAACTGTTTTTTTAATTTTGATTTTAAATTGCCTTTTATCTCAAAATATTTCTTACGCTTTTTTTCGTTTGTCATGGATAATTGAAGCTGTTTGCTTTTTATTTATTTTAAAAATATACCAAATTGATAGAATAAAAATTATTTATATTTTAATTGTCTCTGGAATTTTACAAAGTCTTTTGGCCATTTGGCAATTCGCGCAAAATAAAATTATTGCCAACAAGTGGCTGGGCATGGCTACACAAAATCCGGAAATTTTGGGTACGCCAGTTGTTTTCCAAAATAATAAAAGAATTTTACGAGCTTTTGGCTCTTTTCCTCATCCCAATATGCTGGCCGGATTTTTGGTTTTGACCATTATTTTTACTTTTTATTTGTGGCTAAATAATAAAAATAAATTCTTTTTGAACTTGGCTTTGATAATTCAGACAATCGGATTTTATTTAACTTTTTCGCGAGCCGGTTTTTTGGCTTTGATTTTTGGACTAATTTTTTTTACATTTCTTGATTGGCAAAAATTAAAATTACAAAAATTTATTCCCCTTATTATAATTTTAATCATCTTTTTGTCATTGTCATTTTTAACCGATAATTTATTTTGGCAAAGGTTTGACGGACAAAATAATTTAAATCAAAAATCAAATTCAGAACGACTGGAACAAATAAAAACAGCTTGGCCGATTTTGCACAAAAACATTTTAACTGGCGTTGGATTGGGTAATTATCAAATGGCTTTGACAAAGAAAAAACCGAATAATGAAATTCATTATTATCAGCCGGCGCATAATGTTTTTATTTTAATAATTGCGGAAACCGGGTTGCTCGGATTAAGCGCGATTTTACTGTTTTTTCTATTTATTATTTTTAATTTATTTCAAAAAAACAAAAATCTTTCACAAAATCTTTTTTTAACAACGGCAACAGCAACCGTTTTGCTGGCTTTTTGGGATCACTATTTATGGTCCAATTTTTCTTGTTTGATGATCTTTTTTATAACTCTTTTTTACTTGACAAATAGCTTTAAAAATCAATCTTTTACAACCGATTTAATCAATAAGAAAAAAGTTTGACAAAAAAAAATTATTCAGTAAAATAATACTGGAAACAAATTGTCGTTCCTTTTGGCGAAAATTGTAAATTCATCTGGATTTCTAATTTTTTGTCAAAAGGGTTTTTATTATGTTAAAACCATTAAACGATCACGTGGTGGTCAAGGCGAACCCAAAGGAAGAAAAAACGGCCTCCGGTCTTTTTCTTCCGGAAACAAACAAAGAAAAACCGGAACAAGGTGAAGTTATCGCCGTCGGCCCGGGGAAATTTTTAGACAATGGAACCAGACAACAAATGTCAGTAAAAGTCGGCGACAAAATAATTTTTACCAAATATTCACCTACGGAAATTAAATTAAATAATGAAGATTATTTGATTTTGAGCGAAAGCGATATTTTAGGGGTGATTGAATAAGAGAAAAGCAATTACCCAACAATTTTGTCATCCCGACCGTAGTGGAGGGATCTCAAAATTGTTGACTAAATAAAATTTTAACTACCCTAATTTGAGATCCCTCCACGCACTTCGTTTGGTCGGGATGACAAATTAGTAATATCCCATATGAGCAAACAAATTATTTTTGATACCGAAGCGCGACAAGCGCTAAAAAAGGGCGTGGACAAATTGGCCAACGCTGTAAAAGTTACTCTCGGACCAAAAGGCCGCAATGTCGTTCTAGACAAAGGTTTCGGTTCTCCGCAAATATGCAATGACGGAGTTACCATTGCCAAAGAAATTGAACTAAAGGATAAAATTGAAAATGTTGGAGCAGAACTGGTGAAAGAAGTGGCCAGCAAAACCAATGACATTGCCGGCGATGGCACCACCACGGCCACGGTTTTGACCCAAGCGATTATTGCCGAAGGCATTAAAAATGTTACGGCCGGCGCCAACCCAATGCAAATCAAAAAAGGAATTGAAAAAGCGGTTGCCGAGGTGGTCAAAGAATTAAAAGAAAAAATAAGCAAACCTATTTCAAAACCGGAAGAAATCGCTCAAGTCGCGTCAATTTCCGCGAACGATGAGAAATTAGGAAAAATAATTGCCGACGCCATGCAAGAAGTGAGCAAAGACGGAGTAATAACGGTTGAAGAGTCGCAAAGTTTTGGCATTGAAAAAGAAGTTGTGCAAGGCATGCAATTTGATAAAGGTTATCTTTCTCCATACATGATTACCAACACCGAAAGAATGGAAGCGGAATATCAAGATCCCTATATTTTAATTACCGACAAAAAAATTTCCGCGATCAATGACATCTTGCCGGTTTTGGAAAAAATCGCGCAACTCGGCAAAAAAGAATTGGTCATTATTGCCGAAGATGTTGATGGCGAAGCTTTGGCAACATTAGTCGTGAACAAAATTCGCGGCGCCTTTAATGCTCTCGCTATCAAGGCTCCCGGTTTTGGCGATCGTCGCAAAGAAATGTTGGAAGACCTTGCTGTTTTGACCGGCGCAACCGTAATTACCGAAGAAGTCGGTTTGAAATTGGAAAATGTGGAAATTGAAATGCTCGGTTCCTCCCACAAAATAATTTCCACAAAAGAACATACAACTATTGTTGAAGGCAAAGGCAACAAATTAAAAGTTGAAGAAAGAATCGGCCGAATAAAAAAAGAAATTGAGATTTCCACTTCTGATTTTGATAAAGATAAATTAAAAGAAAGATTGGCCAAATTATCCGGAGGTGTGGCTGTAATCAAAGTTGGCGCGGCCACGGAAACGGAAATGAAAGAAATTAAATTGCGAATTGAAGATGCGATCAATGCGACCAAAGCGGCCGTGGAAGAAGGCATCGTTCCGGGCGGTGGAGTGGCTTTGTTTCGCGCCAAAGCGATTTTGGATAATTTAAAACTGGAAGGCGAAGAACAACTTGGTGTGGAAATTTTGAAACGCGCGCTTGAAGAACCGGTAAAAATCATTGCGGCGAATGCCGGTGCTGATGGCAGTGTTATTGCGGAAAAAATCAGACAAGAAAAAGGCAATGTCGGTTATAATGCCTTGTTGAATAAATTTGAAGATTTGGTTGTGGCCGGAATTATTGATCCGACCAAAGTTACTAGAACCGCCTTGCAAAACGCGGCTTCAATTTCCGCGATGATGCTTACTACCGAATGCGTAGTCTGCGATGACGCGGAAGAAAAACATGAACACAATCACGGCGGAATGAACGGCATGGGCGGTATGGGTGGAATGATGTAAATAAATGGCAACTAAAAAAACGCGTTTGCTTGGCAAACGCGTTTTTTGTATTTTCTGTAATTTATTCTATAAGATGAACGCTATATCCCCACTCTCCTTCTTTTCTGCAAAAAAAACTTTTTCCTATTTTGAAAAAATCCAACTGGCTGCCTTGATAACTTTTTTGAAAATGAAACTGCTTTTCAAAAAATCCCCGACTGTTCAATAGCAAAGCCAAACCTTTTTCATCTCGGCAAGATTCCGCCGCTCTTTTGACAAAATCTTGGTCGTCGCTTTGTTCTATCCGAATTTTTTTGACAATTTGTTTATAATAATTGACACTGCCGACTGGCGGATTAGTTTCACACAACCGATATTCCATCCATTCCGCGATAAGAACGACCGCCATAATCACGCTACTTTTGCTAACAGAAAACATAAATTCAAACTTTGGATACCACGTTCGCCGAAAATCAAACTCCAATTGATTTTTTATGTATTGACTTAAAATTTTTGCTTTTGCCCAATCTTTTTCCAAATCTATGTTTAGTTTATTTTCAGCTCGCCAAGGTTTTAAATCCTGTTCAAATTTTTCAATAACCTGATTATTTCTCGCATAATTCTCCAATGTTTTGAAAAAGTACTCCTGCGGATTAACGCTCATTTATTCCTCCTGCTTTTTAAAGAACTTAACAACTTATTATATTTTTTTTATTTTGTCAATATAAATTTGTCAAAAAAATTTAAACATTAAACCGAAAAACAATCACGTCGCCATCTTTAACCACATAATCTTTTCCTTCCAATTTCAATAATCCTTTTTCTTTGGCGGCCGCTTCACTCCCCGCATTAAGCAATTCTTGCCAATTAATAACTTCGGCGGCGATAAAACCGCGTTCAAAATCATTGTGAATTTTCGCCGCCGCTTGCGGAGCTTTTGTCCCGTTGGTAATGGTCCAAGCGCGCGTTTCGTCAGTCCCGGTAGTGATATAACTGATTAAATTCAAAATTTTGTATGAAGCTAAAATGATTTGGTCCAAACCGGAAATTTTTATACCGGCCGATTGCATAAATTCCGAAGCATCTTCTTTTGACAACTCCGCCAATTCGGATTCAATTTGCGCGCAAACCGGAATAACAATTTCATCTTTTAATTTCGGCAAATTCGGTTCTTGATTAACCGATTTTTCATCAACGTTCAATAAATAAATCATTGGCTTAGCCGTGAGCAAAGTCAAATATTGCAAACTTTCTTTTTCTTCATCAGTCAAATCAAGTTTGCGCACGGATTGGCCGTTTTCCAATGCCGGAATGATTTTTGTTTGCAAAAATTCCAACATTTTGCGGTTTTCTTTTTCATCTTTGGCTCCGGCTGATTTTAATTTATCACGCAATTTAATCGCGTGTTTGGAAACAACTTCCAAGTCGGCAAACGCCAATTCCATTTCAATAATTTCCGCGTCGTCTTCCGGATTAACACGATTGGCCACATGAATAATGTTATCGGATTCAAAACCGCGAATAACATGACAAATGGCATCAACTTCGCGAATATTGGCCAAAAATTTATTGCCCAGACCTTCTCCTTTGCTGGCTCCTTTTACCAAACCGGCGATATCAACAAACTCAATCGTTGAATAAATCGTTTTGGCTGACTTGGAAAAAACAGCCAACTTTTCCAATCGTTCATCCGGAACCGCAACAATACCCTTGTTTGGTTCAATGGTGCAAAAAGGATAATTGGCAATATCAATTTGTTTTTTGGTTAAAGCTTTAAAAGTCGTTGACTTGCCGACATTAGGCAATCCGACGATACCGATTGAGAATGACATAGGCCTGAGTTTGTAAAGTTTGTAAAATTTATCCCAACGGGATCACTTTGTGATAAAGTTTGTCCCAACGGAACCACTTTGTGGTAAAGTTCTTCCACAAAATCCATTAAATAATTAAATTTCAATAATATCAAAAATAACCTAAAAATTGTATTTAATTCTAAACCAAAACAGATAACAATAAATTATTTTTATCACAAAAATCATTATTTTACAATATCAAAAAACCGCCTTGTTTCAAGCGGTTTTTTTAAAGGGAAATTGTCAATTATTTTTTTGCTGGTTTGGCCGGATCAATTTGGTCAGCCGGTTTTTCCAAAACAACCAACTTAAAAGTGGCGACAATTTCTTCAAAATTTTTGCGATATTCAAAATAATTTTTTATTTTTTTATCAGAGATATTGAAAGTTGCTCTATAAATTTTGGTTGGTGTCAAAACAATAATCGTCGGAATTTCAATGTTTTTATCATCAACATTGATAAAATAAAGCATAGTCATTTCCGCGGTTTCTACCTTATCAATTAAATTCAATTCTTTAAACAACTCTTTTTTCTCTTCCATTTTTAAGTTGGCAAAATCAGAGTAATCGCTCTTAATAGTCAAACAATTGGCAAAATCATCTTGACCAATCGGCTGCAAATAAACCAATTCGGTTTTATTTTCATTATTTGGCGGATTGGAAATCACGGCATTCACCTTTTCCCAGGTTTTTGGAAAACTTACAACAAAACTCAAATCTTTTTCATTTAATACAGCCCAGTCAGTCGTGTTGACATTTTTGGGAATGGTTCTTTGTTTTTCAAAAAGATCAATAACCGCGCTTTTGTTGATAAAATTTTCTTGTTCCAAGTCATCGGCTTTGGCCTTTAAATCAGCCAATTCACTTTTTAGAGTTTCCACTTGCGCCTCCAACCCTTTGCCGCCCTGACTTACTTCTTTGATTTTGTCTTTGGTATAACCAAAAACCAAACCAATAATACCAAGAATAACAACCAAAACCACCAATAAATTCAAAAGCCCGTAATCTTTGGCCGTTTTTTTACTTTTTACTTTTGCCGAATCTTCATATTCATCATCAGACTCCTCCAATCTGATCGCCCGACTTCTACGACGAGGCTCTTTGATTTCAAACTCTTCATCCCCCCTGACGAATTTGTCTAAACTCATAAATTTATTTTTTATTTCAATACAATTTTAACACAGTTGCGTTTTTGTGCCAAGAAGACCTGTGGAGAAAAAAACTGTCAAATTTGTTGAAAATAAAGTATATTATATAAAGGAATAACTTGATTTTATTCATAATTAAACAAAATAAAATATGTCCGCGACCAACTCTTCCATAGAGGATTTAATGAGCCCAACCGCCAAAAAAAAATTTAAGCAAACAACCGGCGGACAAACAACAACCCCCAAAAAGCAAACAACCTCTGATGATCAAAATAACCCTGTTGGGAAATTATCTCTAAAATTGGACGAAATGCAACAATCTGATGAGGAAAAAAAAGCCATAATACAAGCACAACAGTATAATTTGCCTTATCTTGATTTAACCGTGTTTCCAATCAGTGCCGAAGCTCTGAAATTGATTGAACTGCCTATTTGTCAAAAAGAAAAAGTCGTTTGTTTCGTTAATACCGGAGAGCAAATTCGTTTGGCCACAACTTATCCGGAAAATCCGGAATTAGACAAAATTAAACATGGTTTGGCCGAAGCGCATCATGCGGAAGCCGCGATTTATTTTGTTTCGGAACGAAGTTTAAAAAAAGCGTTGGATTATTATGAAAAACAACCCAAATACTCAAAACCGATTGTCGGAGTGGAAATAAAAGCCGAAGACTTAGAAAAATTTTCTGAAATTGCCGATGATTTCAAAAAATTAAATGAAACCATCAAAAAAACAAATCTGACGGAAATGGTCAATCTTATTATTTCCGCAGCGCTAAAAGCAAATTCCTCGGATATACATATTGAAGCTGAAGAAAAAGATATCAAAATTCGTTTTCGCGTTGACGGCGTTTTGCACGACACTGCGGAAATTGACAAAAACAGTTGGCCAAAAGTCATTTCCAGAATAAAACTTTTGGCCGGACTGAAAATCAATATAGAAAACACGCCACAAGACGGACGATTTACAATCCATTTAAAAAATGAAACCGTGGATGTTCGCGTTTCTTGCTTGCCGACATCTTGGGGCGAAAGCGTTGTTTTTCGTTTGCTCAAATCGTCTTCCGCGTCATTATCATTTGAAGATTTGGGCTTGGTCGGTGAAGCTTACAAAAATCTCAAAGCGCAAATTGAACGGCCAAATGGCATGATTATCACCACTGGCCCGACCGGTTCCGGAAAAACAACCACACTTTACGCCATTTTAAATAAATTAAATAAGGAAAATACCAAAATAATTACCTTGGAAGATCCGATTGAATACAAATTAAAAGGCATAAATCAAAGCCAAGTTGATCATTCCAAAGGGTATTCTTTTGCCGAAGGTTTGCGTTCCATTTTGCGTCAAGATCCGGACATTGTAATGGTCGGTGAAATGCGCGACATGGAAACATCCGAAGTCGCAATCAACGCGGCATTGACCGGCCATTTGGTAATTTCCACCATTCACACCAACAGCGCGGCCGGAGCTATTCCCAGATTTTTATCCATGAACGTCAAGCCATTCTTGCTTTCTCCGGCTCTAAACGCCATAATCGGTCAACGATTGATTCGCAAAATTTGCCCGAAATGTAAAACTGAAAAAATTTTATCGCCCGACGAAAAAGAAAAAATTGAAAAAATATTCAATTCCATACCGGAAAATCATCCTGACAAACCAAAAATTTCGGATTTTAAAATTTATAACGGCGCCGGTTGTGAATCTTGCCACGGCTTGGGATACAAAGGTCGCTTGGGAATTTATGAAATAATGATTATGACTTCGGAAATGGAAAAATCCATTATGGCCGGCGACATTAGCGAAGCGCATTTTCAAGAATTGGCCGTCAAAACTGGCATGTTAACCATGGTTCAAGATGGCGTTATCAAAGTTTTAAGCGGTCTGACAACATTGGATGAAATTTTGCGTGTAGCTGAATAATAATTTTAAAAAACCCCTAAATTAAGGATATTTTTAATGAAAAAAGAGAGAATCTTGACTTTTTTTAAATTAAATTATAATCTTATTTTTCCACTATTTTGTTGTGGAAGGAGGTTCCTTAATGAGAGATAGTGTTATAGACCCCAAAACTTTGATCAGAAAAAGAATTCGGAAAAAGTATCTTGAAGCTATTCGCAATGCCACAAAAAACGGTTCAATTATCATTGAAACCGGATTCTTTATGGATGAGATGTCCAATTTTGAAAAAATGGAAAGGGAAAGGGAAAAAACAAACAACGCCTAATCGGAGTAACCGTATTTACTCCGATTTTTTTTTGATTAAACTATTTTTTACTTCTTGGTATTTTTCCAAGACGTTTTTTCTTTTTTTCGCCAATACCTGATTTGGCAAATCAGAAAAACCCTTTATCGTTTCTACGCATTTATCAAGTTGAGAAATAATGCTTGTTACAATTTGCGCTTTATATTTTTCCAATAATTTTTTTTCTTCAACTGTAATTTTTTTGCCCTTGTTTAATAAATTACGCAGTTGACTTACTTCAGCCGGCAATAAACTTAAAATTATCCGTGGCATAAAAACCGCCGACGACAAATTATCTTCTTCTTGATCATTAATAAAATATTCCAATTTTGCTAAATTTCCTTGTCTAAAAAGTTCATCCAATTTCTCTTCTTTCTTTTCCATAACATCAACACTGGTAGTACTTGTCACATCAATACCCAAATGTAAAAACTTCACATTCTCATCTTCTGGGTCCAAACAAATGTTCAAGACTAAATCAACTTGGGAAAAATAATCGTCATACTCGCTTGATGGAGAAACCGTTACGGATTCATCAAAACAACCCTGATTGTGCAAAATTTCCATCAAACAATATTCGGCAGTTTCTCCCATTTCTAACGCATTTGAGGAATTTCCGCTCTCTTTGGCAAACAATTGGGCGCGCATGCTTTTTAATCTTTTTTCATCGTTTTTTATTTTTGCGGCAGGATGAATTTTTATAAAGTTTTTAAAGCTTGGTCTCAACTCTGCCCAAGAACTTTCAATTTTTGTTGCAAAATAATCATTTTGCTTCCCTGCTTTTTCAAAACCGCTCATAAATTAATATTTATTTTTCTTTCATTTTCCGATAAATTTTTTATATTTATCAAAAAATATTTAATTTTTTTCTTTTTTAAAAATTTTTCCAAACCACTGCCCCATTCCACAAAACAAACGCAGTCTTTGCGACCAAAAAATTCCATTGCGCCGATATTTTCCAAATCATTTATTCCCAAACCACGATAGGTATCGATGTGAATTATTTTTTTTATTCCGCTTTTGTCATCTCGACTGTGCCCACCCTTGTCATCTCGACCGAGCTTTTTGACGAGTGGAGAGATCTTTTTTAAATAATTCCTTTTAACCTCATAAATCTTCATCAAAACAAAAGTCGGGCTGGTAACATTTTTTTTAATTTGAAAAAAACCGGCCACGCCTTGCACAAAAGTGGTTTTCCCCGCGCCCAAATCTCCAACTAACAAAACAACTTCTCCGCCATTTAATTTTTTGGCGAAGTCAAAACCGACTTGTTTGGTTTCAAAAAAATTGTGAGTTATAATTGTTGGCATGCGTTTCAAAAATTCGGATCGGCTTTCACCTTTTCCGGTTTGGAAAAATCTTTTTGCAAAGAGTGAACCAATCCGGCAACGGCAATCATGGCCGCGTTGTCGCCAGACATTTTTATTCCCGGAAAAAGAAACTTTACTGTTGGAAAAAACTTCTGCAAACTATTTTGCAATTCATTTTTCAAAATTTGATTAGCGCTTACTCCTCCGCCGAGCAAAACCATTTTTGCCTGCGTCATTTCCACTGCCCGCAAAGTTTTGGCTGTCAAAACTTCCACCACCGCTTTTTGAAATTCATACGCTACGGCTTTTTTGAATTTTTCCAACTCGGAACCATTTAAATTTTTTTCATATTTTTGCCAAAAATACAAAACCGAAGTTTTGATTCCGGAAAAACTCATTTCCAAATTTTTGCTATCCAACATGGGACGAGGAAATTTAATGTCAAAACCATGATTTTTATCAACTTCTTGCGAGGCGCGTGAAATTGCCGGACCGCCCGGATAACCAAGATTTAAAATTTTCGCCACTTTATCAAAAGCTTCGCCGGCCGCGTCGTCGCGCGTTTCACCGATAACTTTTATTTTATTAAAATTTTCAACATGTAAAATTTGCGTATGTCCGCCGGAAACAATCAATCCAACAGCCGGAAATTTTACTTCTTTTAAACTTTTTTTTAAGCAAGAAAACAAATGCCCTTCCAAATGATTTACTTTAATTAATGGAATATTCAAAACAAAAGACAAAGCTTTGGCCGTTTCCACGCCAACCATCAATGAACTCATCAAACCCGGCCCGACTGTCACGCTAATCGCGTCAAAATCAGATAATTCTTTGCCGGAAATTTCCAACGCTTCATTTAACAAAGGCAAAATAGTTTGAATATGCATTCTCGCCGCGATTTCCGGAATAACTCCACCATATTTGGCATGAATTTCCACTTGCGAAGAAACAACGTTTGCCAAAATTTCAAAATCATTACCGCAACTTTTTAAAATTGCCACGGCCGTTTCATCACAACTTGATTCTATGGCTAATAATAACATTTGAATTAAAAATTTTAATTACGAATTACGAATGACAAATATTCATTGGCGAATTTTATGGTGATAATCTATCGCGAAGGAATCGCTTTCCCAACAAAAACCCGATGATTCGCTATAATTTGTAATTTGTAATTCATAATTTGTAATTCGTAATTTGTAATTCGTAATTTGTAATTCCTTATAATTCTCGCATTTTTTGAACTTTTTGTAAAGATTTTTTAAACAAAAAAAGCCCCAAAGGCTTCCCGACTCAAAACTATCGCAAAGCGATCCCCTTGGGACAAACTATTCACTTTAAACTATTTAATGGTGACCCCACCGGGAATTGAACCCGACTTTTCAGGATGAAAACCTGATGTCCTAACCACTAGACGATGGGGCCAAATTTAATTGTTTGCGTCCAAATAATAGCAAAGATATTTCCAGCGGTCAAGTTGCTAAATTAAGACAATTCGCAACTTGACAATTTTTTAAAAATGTAGTAAAGATATAAATGTTCTTTAAAAACAAACGGGAGGTTGCCTATGTTATTTAAAAAAAAGATAGGAAACGAAACGCAAAAAATCCCACGATACACAATCGCGGGAAACAGCGAAAATGATCAAGAACTTCAAAAAGAATTTGACTCCATCAGAACGGAAATCCTTCGCGCTACGACTAATATTAAAAGTTCTTTTTTGCATATAATTTTTTATTTTCTACTTTTTATATCAGGAATAACTTTTTTTATTTTTAATGCTTATTTTTTTCATTTTACCGAGTGGATAGACATTTTTTTGTTATTGCTCCTATGGCATATTTTTGGTTGTTTTATGAGCCAAACAATAGAACTTTTTAACGAAAGGAAACAAAAAAAATGCAATGTTAAGTATTATGCCAAAATAATTGCTGATCATCAAAATGGATATTACCCAAATTCCTGTAAGCTGTTTCGGCTTTAAATTGGAACTTAAGGATCACAAAAATAAGGAGGTCGGAAGAGCTTTTCTGTACATTATGAACAATGATTTACACGACAGGCCATTTGGTCTTATGGAAGACGTTTATGTCCATGAGTCTGTGCGCGGTCAAGGGATAGGCACCAAACTCGTCAAAGAAATTATAAAAATTGCCAAAGCTCAAGGATGCTACAAACTCATTGCTACAAGTAGACACGCTCGCACAAAAGTTCATGAGCTTTATCTCACCTTGGGGTTTGCCGATCATGGCAAAGAGTTTAGAATAGATCTTTGACCTCATGCGTTCGGTTCATTTAATAACAAGGAGGAGCAAATGGTAAAAAACTTATTAAAAAAAATTAAAGGGATGGCCGGTAAAGAAGGAACTGCTTTCAATTTTGACCTTTCTATTTTTCTCATATTGATTGCAGCCATTACGTTCTTAACACTCCCAATAATTTATTCCATATTCCCTGCGGAATATTCACTGGCCTATCATTTAAATTTACAAGCAAGATTTTTACAGGCTATTCCAGCAATTCTGACTTTGCTTTTTTTCCTTGGTGGAACAATAGTGTATTACTATAGTGAACTCAAGCCAAGTTGGCTTGAATACAGAAATACAAAAAAACAATAAAATCACAAAGCAACCAAAATGGTTGCTTTTTTATTATTTTACCGCAAATAAAGCAAAATTAATTTTAATAAAAACTTGATTTTTTTTCTCGGATACGCTATTATTCCAACATATTTAATAAATGATAATTAATAGCCGATTTTTGGTTAAATAAAAAGAGTAAAATCCTGTAATTTTACCAAAATTTCGGCAAATAAAATCTATGTCAGTACCAGCTCATCACCTTAGTCGTTCTCGCGTCCGAAGCAGACGATCTCATCACGCTTTAAAAACGGTTCAAGCTCAACTTTGCCCCAAATGCCAAGCTCCGATTGCCGGCCATTGCGCCTGCTCATCTTGCGGTTATTACAAAGGCAAACAAGTAGTTGCCAGCAAGGCTGATGTTACTTTAAAACGCGCCGAAAAACGCAAAAAATTGGAACAAAAAGAAAAAGCCAAAATGGCTTCCTTGAAAAATCAATAACTTACAATTGTCATGTTCATTTTCAATAATTTCATGTTAATATGAAATTTAAAATTTTGAATTTGAAATTAGTAATTCGTAATAAAAAAATATGAATTTAACCATCATCCTGTCCTTGGCTTCTGCGGTTATGGCAATTTTGTATGGTCTTTTTCTTATTCGTCAAATTTTGAAAAAACCAACGGGTAATGAAAAAATGCAAGCCATTGCCAGCGCCATCCAACAAGGCGCTCGCGCTTATTTAAATCGTCAATACAAAACCATTGCCATGATTGGCATTGTGGTTTTTGCATTAATTTTGATTTTTGTAAGCTGGAAAACTGCGCTTGGTTTTGCAGTCGGCGCCGGTTTATCAGCTTTAGCCGGTTTTATCGGCATGAATATTTCCGTCAGATCAAACATTCGCACCACTGAAGCCGCCCGAAATGGGATGGAAAGCGCTTTGGCTGTTGCGGTTCAAGGCGGCAGTGTTACCGGATTATTGGTTGTCGGACTTGGTTTGCTTGGTGTAAGCGGTTTTTATTTAATTACAAAAGATGTGCACGCTTTGCTTGGTCTTGGTTTTGGTGGAAGTTTAATTTCCATTTTTGCCAGACTTGGCGGCGGTATCTTTACCAAAGCGGCCGATGTCGGTGCTGATTTAGTTGGCAAAGTTGAAGCTGGAATTCCGGAAGACGATCCTCGCAATCCGGCCGTTATTGCAGACAATGTCGGCGATAATGTCGGCGACTGCGCCGGAATGGCAGCCGATCTTTTTGAAACTTACGCCGTCACGTCTGTTGCGGCCATGTTTCTTGGTCAAATGCTTTTTGTCGGTTATGACAAAGCGATTTTCTATCCATTACTTCTTGGCGCGATTTCCATTATCGCTTCCATTATCGGTTCCTGGTTTATCAAACTTGGTGAAAGAAAAAATATCATGGGCGCTCTTTACAAAGGATTGATCGCTTCCGGAATTTTATCCGCCATCGGTTTTTACCCTGCCACCAAATATTTAATGGCTGACAATGCTTCATTTTCCACAACCAATTTATATTTAACAACTTTAATCGGCTTATTTGTCACCGGCGCGATGATTGTCATTACTGAATATTACACCTCAACAGCATACAAACCGGTAAAAGAAATTGCCGAAAGTTCAACCACCGGACACGGAACAAATATTATTGCCGGTTTGGCTGTTTCCATGAAATCAACGGCTTGGCCGATTATCATTATTTGTCTCGGAATTTTTGGCGCTTATTCATTGGCCGGACTTTATGGCATTGCCATTGCCGCCATGAGTATGTTATCCATGGCCGGAATTATCGTGGCGATTGACGCTTATGGCCCAATCACTGACAATGCCGGAGGAATCGCTGAAATGGCGGAATTACCGGAAGAAGTCAGAAATGTAACCGATCCGCTTGACGCTGTTGGAAATACCACTAAAGCCGTTACCAAAGGTTATGCCATTGGTTCAGCAGCTTTGGCCGCGCTCGTTTTATTTGCCGATTACACCAATGCTATTGCGGACAAAGCCGGAGAAAAACTGGTTTTTGCCATTGATAATCCAAAAGTTTTGATCGGCTTGTTCATCGGCGGATTGTTACCATATTTATTTGGCGCCATGTCCATGCAAGCCGTTGGCAAAACCGCGGGCAAAGTGGTGGAAGAAGTTCGCCGACAATTCCGAGAAATCAAAGGAATTATGGAAGGCACAGCCAAACCTGATTACGCCAGCTGCGTTGACATCGTCACCAAAGCGGCCATCAAACAAATGATTGTCCCGGCTCTAATTCCAGTAATTTTACCTATTTTGGTCGGATTACTTCTTGGTCCGTTGGCGCTTGGCGGTCTCTTGGTTGGCAGTATCGTAACGGGTTTGTTTGTCGCTATTTCCATGACTACCGGTGGTGGAGCTTGGGATAATGCCAAAAAATATATTGAAAAAGGCAACTTTGGTGGCAAGGGTTCCAGCGCGCACCAAGCGGCTGTTACCGGCGACACGGTTGGCGATCCTTACAAAGACACCGCCGGTCCGGCTATCAACCCAATGATCAAGATTTTGAACATTGTGGCGCTCTTGATTGTCGGTATTATCGTTAAACTTTGGATGTAATTTACATATTAAAAAAGGACTCCACTTCAACGGAGTTCTTTTTTTTATTTTTTTAATAAAATAAAACAAAATATTTATTATTTTACCCTTGATTATTTATAAAGATTTTGCTATCATTAATTAAGAATTTAGCAATTAAAAAACTTTAAACTTTATGAATTTTACCAAAAATAATTTACCAAAAAGTTTGTTGGAAGTTGTTGTCACCATGACTTTTGATGAATTGCAACCGTATTTGATCAAGACCGCGGAAAAAATAAGTGAAACAAAAAAAATTGAAGGTTTTCGTCCGGGCAAAGCGCCTTATGATGTAGTTGTTCGCACGGTCGGTGAAATGTTTGTCATGCAAAACGCCGCTTCCGTGGCCATAGAAGAATCCTTGGACAAAATTTTGGATTCAGAAAAAATAGATGCCGTCGCCGAACCAAAAGTTGAAGTGCAAAAATTGGCGCCGAATAATGATTTTATTTTTAAAGCCACTTTTTCAATTTTACCGGAAATAAAAATCATGGATTTGGAAAAACTAAAAGTAAAAGCACCGGCAGAAATTAAAATTGAAGAAAAAGAAATTGATAAAGTTTTGGAAGATTTAAAAAAATTCAAAGCCAAAGAATCTTTGGCTGACAAAGTTGCGGAAAAAGGCGACAAAGTCATCATGAACCTGAATGTTTTTGTTGACAATGTGCCGATTGAAGGCGGACAAACGCCAAATCATTCGGTTATCATCGGCGAAAATTTGATGATTCCCGGTTTTGAAGATAATTTACTCGGTTTAAAAGCAAATGAAGAAAAAGAATTTGCCTTGAAATTCCCGGAAAAATATCACGAACAAAAATTAGCTGGCAAAATGGCCACTTTTAAAATAAAAACGACCGGCGTTTACAAAATAGAATTGCCGGAATTGAACGATGAATTTGCCAAGGCCTTTGGTTTACCGACTTTGCCTGATTTAAAGAAAAACATAGAAAGCAATCTAAAAAGAGAAAAAGAAAGCAAAGAAAACCAAAAATTTGAATTGGAAATTTTGGAAATATTGCAAGAGAAATCGGAATTTAGCGAAATTCCAGAGGTTTTAATTAATGAAGAAACTCATCGCATGGTTCATGAATTGGAAGATAATGTTATTAAACAAGGCATGAATTTTGAAGATTACATGAAACATTTGAAAAAAACCGAAGCTGATATGATGCTTGATTTTGTGCCGGACGCCATCAAAAGAGTAAAAACCGGTTTGCTAATTCGCGAATTAGCAAAACAACAAAACATTATTGCCAGCGAAGAAGAATTAAAAGCCGAAACCGAAAAAAACATTGCCAGCTACAAATTGAATCCGCAATACGAAGGAAAAATCGCGGAAATTGAAACCAATTTACGAAGCGCGCAAGCTCAACAATATTTCAGCAACATTATTCGCAATCGCAAAACATTGGATTTTTTAAAAAGCAAAGCGACAAAGAGTTCATAAAGTTCGTCCCAATGGGACCACATTGTGGTAAAGTTTTTAAAGTTTATAAAGAATCAAAAAAGAAATAAAAAAACTTTTCAGAAGTGGCGAATTTCCGCCACTTTTGTTATAATTAAATTAGTTCAAACTAGATTATAAAGTTTGAAAGTTTATAAAGAATCAATAATTTTATTTTACTTTACAAACTTTTAACTTTACAAACTATTCTATGCTTTTCGGAGCTCATGTTTCCGCGGCCGGAGGAATCAGCCACTCCCCGGAAAACGCCAATAAAATCGGCGCGCAAATCTTTCAATTTTTTGATCGTTCCCCTCGCGGTGGACGACCTGTTTATGATAAAAAAGAAATTGAACTTTTCAAAAAAAATTGTCGAAAATTTAAAATTCAAGAGTGTTATATTCACACTCCATATTACATAAACTTGGCTTCGGCGAATAACAAAATTCGTTTTGGTTCAATCAAAACCATTCGCGAAGAACTGGAAGCCGGCGATAAACTTGGTGTCAAATACGTCATGACTCATCTTGGCAGCGCCAAAGATTTTACTGATAATGAGGCGTTAAAACTGGTGATTGAAGGATTAAAAAAAATTTTAACCGGATACAAAGGCAAAACCGAATTATTGATTGAAAATTCAGCCGGGACCGGACAAATTATTGGCGACAGTTGGGAAGAAATCGGTTATTTATTGGATAATGTCAAAAATTTTACAATCGGTGTTTGCATGGACACTTGCCATGCTTTTTCTTCCGGTTATGATTTTCGCACAAACAAAGAATTAACGAATGTTTTAAAAAATTTTGACAAAAATATCGGTTTAAAAAAACTAAAATTATTTCATTTAAACGATTCCAAAACTGAATTTAATTCCAAAAAAGATCGCCACGCCGATATTGGTGACGGCACTTTGGGAATTGAATCATTCAAAAATATTTTACAAGACAAAAAATTAGCAAATATAAATTGTATTTTGGAAACCCCAGAAGAAAAATCATCTTATTCGTTACAATTAAAGTTATTGGGCTCTTTAATTTAAGCAAAAAGCTCTAATAAGCTTATAAACAGTAACTAATTTTTTAATAAAAATTATGAATTTTTTAGAGACAACAAAACTTCCCGATTTATCTTTTGAAAAAAAATCAAAAATAAAAATTGTAGAAAATCTCAATATTGGCTCTTCCTGCAAAGCCGAAATAATTTTGATCTTGTTAGGTGAAAAACCGGCGACCGAATATACTCTTCACCCGTGGAACGAAGATCCGACAAGCTTTCAAGAAAAATTAGAATCAATTGGTCTAGTTGTTATAAAGGAATCAATTATTTCGGACACAAATAAACCACCAAAAAAAATTGATTTCTACATCGCCAAGGATGCCAAAACAGCGACGAAACTTTCAACTTTAAATCCAGCCGTTGATCATGAAGAGTTTGGCGCGTTAATGGGTTTTCCTCATTCTGCGATAAAAGCTTTTTTATCCGGTAAAAGAAAAGACTATCCCACGGAAAATAAAATCCGCGACGGAGTAGTCTTTGGCATGGCTATGTCCAAAGATAATTTTGAACAAGAATTAGCGTTATTAAAGCATTGGAGTAACCTTATAAAACAATACGCTCCCGACACTTATAAAAGCTTATTGCCAATTGCTTCATAACAATATGCTTATCGCGATTGTCTCCGACTCTCATGACAACATGACAAACATAAAAAAATTTTTGCAATATTGTCAGGAAAATAAAATTAAAAAAATAATTCACTGCGGTGACGTCGCCGAAAAAGAAACGGTTGATTTTTTTATAAATAATTTTCATGGCGAGATTTATTTTGTTGAAGGAAATGCGGATATTGAAAGTCAAAAAAAAATAAAAAAAACAAATCGTTTTCAAAAATTTAAAAAAACAAAAATCCCATTTATTGAACTTGAATTTGATAAAATAAAAATGGCCGCTTGCCATACAAAAGAAAAAGCGAAACAATTGGCGGCAAAAGAAATTTACCAAATTATTTTTTACGGACACAATCACAAACCTTGGCAAGAAAAAATTAATAAAACTTATTTAATAAATCCCGGAAATTTAGCCGGAATGTTTTATCGCGCCAGCTTTGCAACATACGACACACTTACAAAAGAATTAAAACTTATGCTTTTGGAAAAAATAAAAGCCGCTTGATTTTTCAAACGGCTTTTGTTGCCTACCAAGGCAGACAAACCGGAGCGATTGGCGCTTCTTTATAATAAACGCCATCCACGCCCAATACAACTTTCCAATCAAATAGACTTATACACGTTTCTTCTTGCATAAGCATATTTCTTTTTCCCACAATTTTGTCAAAAGCGCCATTACAAGATAAAAAACTTGAAATCTCTTCCCCTTTTTCGCTTTTTACTTTTTGCATTTGACAAATTGCCGGAATGGAATGAAATTCCTCGGCGATATTTTTCATCTTGCCGCTCACATAAACACTGTGAATAAAACAGCAAACAAAAAATATTGCCAGTAAATAAAACAAAATTGATTTCAACTTTTTTATGACCTTATCATGATTTGTAAGATCTTGATACCACCCAAAATCATTGTCTTTATACCAAGTTTTCATTTTTCTCCTTTTATGGGAATGGCAAACAAATTGGAAAAGTCTTTGAATCAAATTTCAAATTATCATTGCCATTTATTTTGTTGATTCGCCAACGAGAACCTGACAACAAACAATAATTTTCCCGCAAAATTTCATTTTTTTCACTAATATACGGACTTAACCACTCATAACAAATTTGCGCTTGCGAAAAATCGCTTTGATACGTTGAAAAACAATTTTGCATTTCTTTGTCAGCTTGATTAATTACCGGAGCTAACAATTTATTAACCTTAATTCCTTTATAAATAACTCCTGCCAACAATAAAAAAATTATTGACAAAAAAATGAAAAAAATGCTATTCTGAATTTTACGACTTTTTTCACGGTACAGACTTTTTTCAAATTTAATGTCATAAAATCTTGGAGCATTCATTTATTCTCCTTTTTTAATGAACTAAAACTAATTTATACCATAAAAATTAACTCACGTCAACAACAAAAAATTGTCTAAATTTAAATAAGATGATTGAAATAAACTCACAAATCCCTGAATTTCCAAAAATTAAAAAAGCCGTTGATTTTTTAAAAAACGGCGGAATTATTGTTTACCCCACAGACACTATCTATGGTTTTGGTTGCGACATTTTTAATAAAAAAGCGGTTGAAAAAATTTATCAAATCAAAAAGAAAAAAATCAGCGGATTTAGTTTTATTTGCCCTAATTTAAATGAAATATCTAAATACGCCAAAGTAAGCGATTATGCTTACCGCGTAATGAAAAAATTATTGCCGGGCGCTTACACTTTTGTTTTCAAAGCAACCAAATTTGTACCAAAAGAATTGATTCCGGACAAAAAAACCGTGGCTATTAGAATTCCAAACAATGCAATTTGTCTGAATCTTGTAGCTCAATTGGGAAATCCGATTGTCACAACCAGTGTAAATATAACAAAAGAACCATATTATTCTGATCCACTGGAAATTGAAAAAGAATTTGGGGAACAGGTTGATCTGATTATTGATGGAGGTATTTTGGAAAATGAACCTTCGTCTGTCATTGATCTTTCCGGAGATTTGCCTGTTATTATTCGCAAAGGAAAAGGAGATGTTTCAATTTTTGAATAAAATTAAATAAAAAATTAAAAATCCACAGGGCAACTATTGCTCTGTTTTTTTTTATTGTTTATTATAAATAAGATATGATTATACAAGCAAAAATTACAACTAAAGCAAAAAGAAATTACGTTCAGCAAATTAATGATTTGGAATTTAAAATTTTTACAACTGCCGCTCCGGAAAAAGGAATCGCCAATAAAAAAATAATTGAATTGCTATCTGAATATTTAAAAACAACAAAATCAAAATTAAAAATAATTTCCGGAGACACATCCAGAATAAAAAAAATTGAAGTCAATTAATGGCTTCTTTTTTATAATCAGTTCCTTTACAAAATTTTCGTCAAATGACGAAAATAAAAATTTGCCAAAAGGCAAAAGGAGGCAAAATGATTTCAAAAGAATTATGTAAGAACGACTGGAAAGATGAGTTTTTATTTAAATTTAAACAAGCCATGATTAGGAAACCAATTCTTGCCATGATTGAACTTTGCGATGGTTTGGAATTTAACAAAGTCATCCACACTGAAGTTTTAAACCTTGACAATAAAAATGAATTGCAAGAATCATTATTTAAAAAGCTATCTGAATTTGAAAACATTATAGAAAACTTTTTACAAAAAAAAGTTTGCTTTCATCTTTCCTCTTTTATTGATTCTACAAAAAGAGACAAAATGCTTTTAGCAAAAATTAATCAAATTGTTTCAATCACCTTTATTGTAATTGACAAAATTGATTAAAACCAACGCCAAACTTGGCGTTTTTTGTTTTACGACACAAAAAAATATCAATATTAAGAAAAATAAAAAAATGTAAGCATAAATTAAAAAAAAATTGTTCCACGTGGAACAATTTTTTTTAATTATTTTTAAATTTACTTTTATTTCAAAATCCACAAATATTCTATTTAAAGTATATCAAAATTAAAAAATTTTACCTTTTTAGAAATAATATAATATCCTTTAATTGTTCAGTGACGTACTAGTCAAATTTGCATTTAAATGACAGAAATTGCTTTTCTCCAAAAATTATATAATCCTAAAATGCAGAAAACACAAACTGCTAAATCTATAAAATAGAAAATATAAATCAATTAAATCAAAATACTGTTATTTGTATTTTTAAATATTGATATATTTTCAATTTCATTACAAAACGGAACGAGAAAACGCGACTAAATTATTTCAAATAAATCATGCTACCTAAAAATACAAACAAAGAATTGATTTCTAAAATTAACAATTTGATTCTTGTATCAGATTGTTATTCAAATATCAATTATTCATATTAATCCTTTTTCAAATAACTTAATATGCTATTGCAAAATAAATTATAAAAAAATTAAACTGGTGTTCTCGACAGGAATTGAACCTGTATTTAGGCTTTAGGAGGGCCTCGTTCTATCCGTTGAACTACGAGAACAAATTGTTCCACGTGGAACAATTATGGTTATTACGCCGACAATCAAACCATATTTTATTCAATTTTGTTAAATTATTTGTGTCGTAAAAAAAGAAATGGTGCTTCCACACCATAATCTTTAACGATAACGACCATTAATTTTCTTTCCGGCTTTTTTGCGATGTTTCTTGTTCGCAACAATTTTTGTTTTGTTCATATAAAAGGTTAAAAGTGAGTTATTTAAAGTATATTTTTATTACAAGCTACAAAACCTATGACTACCAAGATATATTCATGGTATCCCCGGTAGGAGTCGAACCTACGTATCCAGCTTAGAAGGCTGACGTTCTATCCGTTGAACTACGGGGACAGATTTATTTAAATTTAAATAAATAACAGTCTAATTCTACCAACTGGGTATTTTTTGTCAATGGCTATCAAAATATAATTTTGTCGTATTTTTTGACTGATGACCAAGCATTTCTTGTAAATTATCCTCATTTACGCCCTGTCTTACCATTTTATTAGCAAAATAAAATCTAAAAATCTCCGGTGTTAAAGCCTTACGCAAACCAATGAATTTTTTATATTTTTCTATAATTCTTTCTACGGTTCTCGCCGATAAATTGTTTATCAAAAATCTTTCTTTAGAATTTTTGGCGCGATCATGAGAAACAAACAAATATTCAATTTTTCCGGGTCTATTTTTTAAATATGAATCAAGCCAATATGCGGACTGATTGTTTAAAACAAATAATCTTTTCTTTTTCCCTCCAACGTGCAACGTAAAATTTTTATTTTTTTCAAAATCATTATTTTTTAAATTAATAATTTCCGAAACTTTTAATCCTGTTGAAAATAAAACTTCCAAAATCGCCTTATCACGCAATTGCAATATTTTTTCCTGCGAAAAATTCAAGGGAGCATCCAAAAACTTTTGTATTTCCGAATCAGTTAACTGTTCTATTTTACGTCTCTTTATTTTTTCTAATTTTAAATTATATATCTTGATTGAAATGATGTTTCGTTTAATTAAAAATTTAATAAACTCTCGCAAAGCAATAATATGATAATTCTTTGTGCTACCTTTTAAAAATTTTTTTCGCAATTCATCACGTCGCTCATTTAATTCTTTTTGGTATTTTTTTAAATCAGCCAAAACCAAATTTTCAGCGGGGATTTTTTTTATTTTGCACCATTCGGCAAACCGTCGCAAATACAAACTGTAATTTCGGATCGTGCGATCAGAACGTTTTTTCTTTGTTTTTAATTGCCTTAAATAATTTTTAATTAATTTATCCATTTTTTTATTTAATCTGTTTTTATATTGTACGACACAAAAAAAATAAATACAAGTCATCAAAACCCATTAGTTGAAGCCTTATTTTGCTAATTTTACAAAATCATTGACAGAATATTTATAATATGATAATTTTACATGTTCTTTAACAAAACAATTGGAGGAAAAAATGGAAAGAAAAACCAGTTATTTTTTTAATTTCGTGGCAGCAAAATTACGAGATTTAGCAAAAGTAGAGCAGTTTAATATAGCTCTGCTTATCTTCGTTGTCGCGGAAGTCATTTCCGCGACAACCCTGATTTGTATAAAATCATGGGAAAACTTTTTGACCTATTTCGGGTCGTCTTTATTAATTTCTGCTCCCATAGCATTTTTTATTTTTTTTGTTCTAAAGAGGCAAATCAGCCATGTAAAAAGTAAGATCAGATTCATACCCGAAAAGGTTTTGACAAAGAATCCATGGCTAAAATTATACAAAATAGAAGGAGAAGAACTTATTGAAACTCCTACCTGCGGCTATTTTACCTTGGAGGAAATTCCAGAGACAGAGATCGGCGACTGGTATGAAAAAAAGGAAAACTTCATTGTGGTTGATCTTGGTTGGGAAAAGAAAGAGCTAGTTTATGAATCTCACTACAATCAGCTAAAGATCTCCATCAAATTTTCTATCAAAAAGCCGCAAGAATTCAAGCCAACAATAGAATTGGTAAAAAAGCTGATAAAAAGCAACCAGTCGCTTGGAGACTATGTAAAAGAAAAAACAGAGCAACTGATGAAAACGGAGAATAATGCCACGATTGAGGAGCTGGTTGCTCAATACATTTCCGGACAAATTTTGAACGAAATGGAATTCCGGTACCGATTGAATCTGCTCTTTGCGAGAAACAACCGCATCGAGCTGATCGGTGAAATTGCCGATCTGGAATTTCAAAAAGACTGGCTTGAAATCAAGCCGGCTAAATAAATTTAGCACAAGACCCGCTTATTGCGGGTCTTTTTTTACACTTGTCAAAACTATAATTCCATGCTAAGATAATTTTAATTAAATAATCAATTCTGTGGCTTTGGCTTTTGATCTATTCATAGAATAATCGGCCGAGCTGTGGAATCAGCAATTATGTTAAACCCAAAAAAGAAACAGCAAATTATCAACAAATTCAAGACCCATGCCAATGACACCGGTTCAGCCGAAGTGCAAATTGCCATTTTGACCGAAGAGATCAAGGAATTGACAAAACATTTGCAAGAACACAAAAATGACCATTCATCACGCCGCGGACTTTTGAAAAAAGTCGGCGAACGACGTCGTTTAGTCAGATATTTGGAAGTTGAAAATAATGAAAGTTATCAAAAATTAATAACTGAATTAAAATTAAAACCGACCAACAGACTAAAAAGAGAAGAAAAAGTCAAAAAAATATTGGAAGCGGAAATTGATGGAGAGGAAGAAAACGTTGAAAAAAATTCAGAAGAAGCCAAAGAAGAATAATCACTTTTCCGCCTCCGTTAACGGAGGCGGATTTGGTTTGTTTAATTTTTTCTCAAATTGATTTTATTTGTTTAATTTGTCTTTGGGAAACTATTTTAAATTTATTTTTATTTTTCCACATGATTTTAGCCCGCCGGAAGGCATCGCTATACCTATCAGCATTGCAGGCAGATCGCGGAAAATATTCTTCTATAAAAATTTATAATAATTTATTTAAATAATCTGTCACCAAATAAGTAGATTTCTTTTGACAAATTGCTTAAAATCAAAAGAAAGAAATCTAAAATTTGGTGGCAAAAAATTATGTCAAATTTAAAAACTTTTGAACTGGATTTCGCCGGTCGTAAATTGCTTGTAAAAACAGGAGACTTGGCTTTGCAAGCAAATGGCAGCTGCTTGGTACAATATGGTGAAACTTGCGTTTTGGCCACCGCGGTCATGAACCCGGACGCCAAAGATGGAATAGACTATTTCCCCTTAATGGTGGAATATGCGGAAAAAATGTACGCGGCCGGAAAAATCAAAGGTTCCCGGTTTATAAAAAGAGAAAATAAGCCTTCTGACGAAGCAATTTTGACCGGAAGAATGATTGATCGCGGCTTGCGACCTCTTTTTGATCAAAATATGCGCCGAGATGTGCAAGTTATTTTGACTGTTTTGGCGCATGATGGAGAAAATGGTCCTGATATTCCGGCAATTATCGCTGCTTCCATTGCTTTGGATATAAGCGACATTCCTTTTAACGGACCTCTTGCCGGGATTCGTCTTGGTCGCATAAATAATGAATGGGTAATCAACCCAACGATCAACGCCAAAACCAAATCTGAATTGAATTTAGTTTTTTCTGCGACAAAAGATAAAGTGATGATGATTGACGCCGATGCCAATGACGTCAACGAAACTGTCATTTACGAAGCTTTTGAATTCGGATTAAAACACACCCGCAAAATTGTTGAATTTATTGAAAAAATAAAAAAAGAAATCGGCAAAGAAAAAGTTATAATCCCAACCAATGACATTTGTCCCGAAGACCTGGATGACAATCAAAAAGAAAGCGCCGAAGAAATTAAAAAAACGCAAGAAGAAATCAAAAAATTTATTTTGGAAAAATTGGATAAATTTTTATTTAATATTCCTCGCGGATCCAAAAATGAAAGAAAACACATTTTACATGAATTGAAGGATTTGGCGGAAAATTATTTATTGGAAAAACAAATCGGCAAAGACCGCCGCAAAAAAATAATGGAATTTTTTGATTTATTTATTGAAGAACAGATAACTTTGGCGATAATTAAAAATGAAAAGCGCGTTGATGGTCGCAAATTAAATCAAATCAGACCGCTCTCCGCGTTTGTCAATCTTTTGCCTCGCGTTCATGGAACCGGTTTATTCAACAGAGGAGAAACCCAAGTTTTATCAATTGTCACTTTGGGCGCTCCGGGCGATGTGCAAACAGTGGAAACAATGGAACCAGAATACAAAAAACGATACATGCACCATTATAATTTCCCGCCATTTTCCACTGGCGAAGCTTATCCGTTGCGCGGAACCGGTCGCAGAGAAATCGGTCATGGCGCGTTGGCGGAAAAAGCATTGGAACCGATGCTCCCAAGCAAAGAAGATTTTCCTTATACCATTCGCGTAGTCAGTGAAGTCCTTGGTTCCAACGGCTCAAGTTCAATGGGTTCAACCTGCGGATCAACTTTGGCCTTATTGGATGCCGGAGTGCCATTAAAAAAACCGGTTGGTGGCATTGCCATGGGTTTGGCTTCCACAAAGGATGGAGATTACAAAATATTAACCGATTTGCAAGATTTGGAAGATGGCGAAGGCGGTATGGATTTTAAAATTACCGGAACGAGAGACGGATTGACGGCAATTCAAATGGATACAAAAACCGAAGGATTGAGTTTGGAAATAATTAAAAAAACTTTTACTCAAGGTCGCGAAGCATTAAACCAAGTTTTGGATGTTTTGGAACAAACAATTCCAGCTCCACGCGCAGATTTATCACCATACGCGCCAAGAATAAAAACCATTCATATCAATCCTGATAAAATTCGTGAATTGATTGGCCCGGGAGGCAAAGTTATTAATAAAATCATTGATGAAACCGGAGTTTCCATTGATATAGAAGATGACGGAACTGTTTTTGTCACCAGCGGCAATGCGGACGCCATGGCCAAAGCACTGGCGCTTATTGAAAGTATTATTCAAGAAGCTGAACTTGGCAAAACTTACATTGGACAAGTGATTAAATTGTTTGAATTCGGCGCGGTCGTGGAAATTTTTCCTGGTACCGAAGGCTTGGTTCATATCAGTGAAATTACCGACCGCGAAAGAGTAATGGATATCAAAAAATATTTAAAAGAAGGCCAAGAAGTAAAGGTAAAAGTTATAAAAATTGATCCGGAAACCGGAAAAATTGGTTTATCCATTAAAAAAGCTTAATTTTATAAAACAAAAAATCAGTCGTCTTCAGACGGCTGATTTTATTTGCCAAAACAACAAAATTTAGCTAAAATAAAAATATAATTTTATAAATATTCTATGGACTTTTCTGAAAATTTGCAACTCATCAACCGCCAAACCAGTTGGCAAAAAATATTTTTTATTATATTTTTGATTTTTACTTTTATAATGGCAATCGCATTTTTAATTTTTAATCCATACGATAAAATGGCGTTAGTTATACCGGAAGAGGCCTCTGCTTACGCCAAAATCAAAACACAAGAAAAATTTAATGACCTTCAGCAACAAACAATAAACAATTTTTTAGCAAAACATAGCGGAATGGAAGAATCTTTTTGGTTTGAGATTTGGCAACACAACCGCCAAATCGGTCTTTATGTTGTTAATGGTCAAATATTCGGAATTATTGAAAGAAACACACGAAATTTTGAAATTTTAAATAAATACTCCATCTCTTTTGATGACAATAATGAAAAAAATCTTTTGAATTTCCCAAAAATCAATTTAAAATTAAACAACAGCTGGCTAAAACAAAGCAGTATAAAAATCAACAAAGACTTTGAAATTTACATAAAAAGCGGTTTATTTATAAAAAACTTTTTAAACTATCAAAACACAAAAAATTTTAATCAATTTATCTATTTATATGGTAAAATCCGCACCAGTGGCGCTATGGAAATATTTGTCACCGGAAAGGGGATTGGCCAAAAAAATTCTGCTTACACAAATATTTTTATAAACAACTTGCCCAATGATTTTCTGACTTATGAAAATAACATAAACTTCACTGATTTTGATGAAATAGAGTTTACGGAAACAAATTTATATTTAAATTTATTAAAAAACCTGCCACATCACGCATCTTATCAAACATCTGCCGATTTTTTGATTGAAACCAAGGACATAACTCTGAATGATCTGCAAGAAACCATTATCAATATCATGGCCAAAACTTTTCCCTCTATAAAAAACAAAATTTTACCTGACGGAACGGAAAGTCGCTCCTACTGGAAACAAATAAACGATTGGCGCTTTTTGGAGGAAAACAACCTTTATACTTTATACAAAAATGAACAGCCTTTTAATTTGCAAATTCGGCAAAATAACGAATCTTGGCAAATTGTTTTTCAACAAAAGGAAAACAAGGAAACGCAGATTTTGACAAGTTTCCAAAAAAATTGTTTAGAAACAAAAAAATCAGTTTTTTTGAAGTCATTTAAAAATAATCTTTTTTCTTTATTGACAATTATCAACATAAATGAGGATAACTTAAAAATTTGTATAGACTAGACTAATCAAACATGTGGATAACCATAGTTTTCCCACAGAGTTATCCACAGCTATAAATAAAACAACATCCCCACAACTCTGACAAATCTTGCTAAATTTAGACAAATATTTTTGCTGATAATTGACTGAATATATTTGTAATGCTATAATTAAATTGTAAGAGTTGGTTAACATACCTATTCTTGCACAATATAGTTGTTCATTCGATCTTTTGCAAAAAATATACTCAATAGAGCTCATTTCTATTGAGTCACTCATCAATTCTTACAGACTTTTCTTTTTTATACACGAGGGAAGCTTAATCTCCTTCAACCTCCGTCCGAGCGACGGTTGTCAAACAAAAATAAAAACGAAAAAATTCAAAAGGTGTCCGTTCTCCATTCGGACATTCAAAGAAAGGTTTGTCAGAAGTTTCCACCTCGTTATAGCCATTATGTTCTTGTGAGAAAGCCTCCATACTTTCTCCAAAAACGTGCTTGCGAGGCAAGTTAGGCGCGAATGCCACATATTAATTTTTAATTGGGCTATTCTGCGCCTTTTTTTCTTACCAAAAAATAAGGTAATATATAATAAGAAGTAAATAAATTATAAACTTATGATAAATAATGACAAAAAAACAATTTTGGAACTTTTCAATCAACCGGAAAAGGTAATGTGCAAACACATATTGCACTTTTTGGTAAAATAAAGGTATATGCCAAAAAGTATGCCGGAATCAATTTCAGACGAACGTTTTCGTTGGATTAAGCCAATTTTAGACAAAAAAG
>Ga0172375_10001536_pt1 | contig 37039 bp, 37 predicted proteins | sample LakKiv1m_FD_114537 | JGI IMG/M metagenome (GOLD analysis project Ga0172375, IMG submission 114537) | Freshwater microbial communities from Kabuno Bay, South-Kivu, Congo - kab_092012_11.1m | ecosystem: Environmental > Aquatic > Freshwater > Lake | place: Democratic Republic of the Congo... | reverse complement strand
CGCAACCATGCAAGACCTGTCTCTTTGAAGTCCTTCATGGGAATGTCATCAAGGACGGCTTGCTCCCAGTCATTCCACGGGCAATAATCAGCGAAGCCAGCTTTCTTTATTTCGGTTGCAAAGCGGCGCCCCCTACGGATGTTCGCCGCGACACCAAGGATATGATTGGACGAATAAGCGCCAGCCACATACACACAGAGACGCATGGCTCTCCTCCTTTCCCTCTTTCTTAGAATCGTTTCCATTCTTCGTTTTTTCGTGTGGGGTCTGTAGCGACAAGTAGTCGTCTCTTCCGAGCGCATCGTTGAGCGCGACGCAAGGCACGATAGTTTGCCTTTCGGTGTTCGCTTCTTGACGCCCAAGACAGGTTTTCCAGTGAACATTTCCAGCTATTGGGATCGATGAATTTGACGGTTTCACCAGGCTTTGGCGGCCTGACAAAGACCTTTAGGATCAAACGAGCGAGTTCAGGGGTTTTCTTTGATCCATCCGGCGCCCGGAGATGCACAATCGCACGATGGCCCAGCCCACTTATTGCTAGATAGGCGCCCGACCGCCACGAAAATACTCTTCCGTGCGTTGATACAGCATAGTGCGGGAAATTCGGTATCGGTCGCCAATCTTCTATCATCGATCGATCTCTTAAATTAGGGGCTGCGTTCATATTCCGAGCTGGAAGTTTCGGATACACGTCATTTTTTCGCAGTCCCTTATCGAAAACATTGGCTCAGGCTCTGATTGAACATCTACGTTCGGATATCCATGCTACAGGGAGAGAGTCCAAGCCAAACCGGTTATTCTTTTTCGTCCCTTCGTGTCCCTTTGCGTCTTTCCCACCCTCAAAACAGTTGGGACTGCTCCGTGCTTTTCGAGACATTCACCTTCGGAGGATGGGTATGAATCATCCTTGGTTTTGGTGGAGCAGTCCCAAGACATTGGGGCGTCGTCTCGGCCGTCGCGGCAGGAGTGGCTAACCGCTCATTGGCGGAGATTTGCGCCCAAATCGCTGAATCATCCGATTCACCAGGGATGCAACTGATGACTACTTTATCGGTCGCATCCCAAAGCGTCGGACTATAGGGTCTCAACTCAAAGCCCTTCAGATTTGTTTTCTTCGTGATCTCTTCCAATTTCTCGGCGCCCATCCGGACCTTCGCCCATTCGTGGATCTCAGAGAAACGATCGAGAGTCTCTGTGTAGTCGTTCACCGTGACGCCGGCTTTCTCAAAAGCGCCTACTTCCATCCGAGCAAGAGCATCGATTCGCCGACGCAACCACGCGTAGAATTGGGAGTCGAGCCGGCGATACATTTGGCCGTTCCATCCGAAGGACCGCGGTGGATCCAGGGATCGTGGGATCTCGAAATGAGAGAGCGAGGTGGAGACGTAGAGGAAACTCATGACTCAGCTCCGCAATTCTGACAGACCGGCGTTATCCCCTGAATGATCAAAAGGACCACGTAGTTATTGACCCTGTAGCCTCGCAGTCTTGTGAATAGGGATGGAAGACTCATGCACACCTCTTCAACAACTCACTCAGCCATGTCTTTCTCAAATCCACAGCCACCTTGCTTGCGCAGTTCGAGATCCCCCATTTGTCACCCATCACAATGAGTTTTTTCTTCGCCCTGGTTGCGCCCGTGTAGAGCAGGTTTCTTGTGTGCATGAAGTTGTGCGCTTTGTGGATTACCAGCAACACCATTGGGAATTCGCTTCCCTGACACTTGTGGATCGTGAGAGCGTATGCCAAGCTCACGTTGATTCTTTTATCCTTCTCGACGATTACCGGACGATTCCGTCCCTCAAACTGGATCTTCAAAGCGTCCTTGGTGTTGGCGATTTCTTCTCTCGTTTCAGGGTCGAAGAAGGGGCCGATGCCAACGATTTGGCCTAACGTGCCGTTCATCACGTCCAGGTTGTAGTCGTTTTTGGTCTGGATCACTTTATCGTTTACGTAGAAGGCTGGCCGTTTTCCCTTGCCGTGACTAACGGGCTCGACATCGACGCCCCACTTCACCTTTTGGACTACCCTTTGAAGCTCCACATTCAAGGCATCGCAGCCCAGGTCACCCTTTTTCTGGGGGCTCAAGATTTGGATTCCATGGATGATGTCGGCTGTCGGCCGGCTCTCTAAAATTTGTTTGAATCCGTCGACCAGGTGTCTCTTGCAGGTCAGAGTTTCAGTCAAGCTCCTCACGACCTGCCAAGGGATGGCTCCTTTTTCTTTGGGTTTGCATGTTGGTTCAACATAGCCATCGAGAATGGCCGTGCAATTCCTTTTGAGCGTTCCGGCCTGCCGAACAACATGTGTCAACATTGTCGTTGGGACGCAGCCCGATTGGATAAGATCCCGCAGGATGTTTCCAGGCCCCACAGGGGGAAGCTGGTTATGGTCCCCGACGATAACCACGGACGTGTTTCGCAGGTCTATGGCCTGAAACAGATGGTAGCCCAAGATCGAATCTACCATTGAGAATTCGTCGATAATCACCACGTCTGCGTTGATCGGATTGTATTTGTCTCGCTGGAACCCGAACGCAGGATGGTACTCGAGCAATCGGTGAATGGTCTGCGCATAGTGGCCGGTTGATTCCTCCATTCGTCGGGCAGCCTTGCCTGTGGGAGCGCACAACTCGACGCGGAAGTGGATCTTGTCTGCGGTCTCACTTCCATCAAGCTCGGGAATGAAGATGGTCTTTTCGGCGTGTTGTTCGTAGCAGTCCACAATTGTTTTGATTGTGAACGTCTTGCCGGTTCCGGCGCCGCCACTGATCAGGCTGACGCTCTTCCTCGTCGCCTGGTCTACGGCCTGACGCTGCTGCTCGTTCAATTCCCTGTCGCCAGAGGGGAGCCACGCCGTGATGTCGGCCGGGATTGCGTGAGCATGAGGATGTTTACGGTCTTTGGTGTTGCGGAATATCTCACAGAGAAATTCTTCTTTTTCCGCAACATCAGGGTGAATGACGATTCGAGTCTTGTCTACAATGTGTTGCTGCAGGTGTCCCTGCTTTGTCAGTTCTGTAATTTTGTCCGAAATGATCTGTTTGCTATTCAATGTATCCAGGTTCAGCAGACTATTGGCTGCGTTGACCAGGTCGTCACGTCGCATGTACGTGGATCCCTCGTTGAGGTTCTCGTTGAGACTCCACAGGACTCCGTGACCAATTCTTGAATCAAGCTCCTTCGAAACCCCCATTTTCAGAGCGATCGTGTCAACGGTCTTGAATCCGAATCGTGGGATCTCTCCACAGATCGTATAAGGGTCCGCCTGCAGAATAACGATTGCGTCGTTACCGTATTTCTCTTTGATTGCGTCAATTTCCTTTATGGATAAGCCAAACTGCGCGAGCCACGTGATGAGTTTGTGATAGTCCCGGTAGTCTTTCCAGAGCGCAGTCAGCAACGTCATGCTTTCGTTTGAGAGATGTGCCAGCTTTTGAATTTTCTCGGGTTCGTTCGTGACAATGTTGTCGAAGTCGGCGCCAAAGACTTCTGCGATCCGCTCGGCTTTGGCGCGACCGATGCCTTTCAATGCGGGATTCTTGGCGAGCCATAACGCAAGGCCCTCCGGGTCGATGGACATATCGTATTCAACTGTTTCCGCCGCGAATTGCGCTCCAAATTTTGGGTCTTTTACCCATTGGCCAGAAAGCACGAGTCGCACGCCCTCGACAAGCTGTGTCGCGGCAGTGAAACGGATCGAGCCCGACTGCCGTTGCCCGGTATCGAACAGTCCAGCCGAGAATTTCGGGTTTGAGGTATAGAGCTTGGCGACAGTTCCTCGAAGCGTTTCACGGAATAGGGAGTCGTCAAGTTTTTGGGCTGCGGATTTAGCCATTGTTTCCGTCCTTGTTTTCCATTTTTCTGTCTTCCACTTCCTGGTCTTTCATCCCGTTCTTTTCCGCCTCTTTCCTTTGGTCTTCAATTCTCGCAGCCCACTGCAGCCACATCTTCGCCATGAGTTCAGCCGTTTGTCGGCTGTCCCACCAAAGGAACGGGACCCCATAGATCGCGTGAAACGAGGAGCAGGCCCCGAGTACGCTAAACGGATGGGCGTTGCTCGAGTACTTCCGCAAAAGGATGTCTTCGATCTTGGCTTCGACTACGACGGCCTTGTGACGGTAGCCGGCCAGTTTTGACAATTCCTTGTGAAATCGCCTTCGATCTTTGATGACCGTTTGAGCCAGATCGTTAATATTCTTGCGCTCGATTGCGATTTCGTGTTCATACCCCATTACCGAATAGTCCCCCGCGGGGAGGGCGCAATTGACGGTCTGAAAGCCCTCCCCGAACGCCCAGGGAGTTTGTTCGCGGGTATCGATCACGATGATGTGTTGAAATTTGTCTTTGCTCATGGAACTAGCCCTGCAATTCGCCAAAAGAAGAAAATCAAATGTTATCGTCCCAATCCGGTGGAGCGTAGTCAGTCGGTTCACTGGGGCCGTCGTATCCGGGTGTGATGTTTGACGGCTCGATGCGCTTGTTCATGTATGTTTGCGACCGTTCTTCTCCGGTTCTCTTGTCTTTCCTGGTGCCCACCTTGATCTCGATGTATTGCCCAATCCACTCTTCGCAGGCGGCACGTATCTGGTCTTCTCCCAGGGGGCCGCTGTATCCCAGCTTGTGGAGGTCCCTTTTTACATAGGTGTAGTTGTCCTTTTCGCCCGTAATGGTGATGTTGAAGAAGGCTGTAGCGCCTTCGTGCTGGCCAGACACCACTTTCAATTTGAATTTGATCATCCAGTACTTGTCGTCATTCGTTGTGCCAAGGATCGCTTCATCGATTCTGGCCTGGTAGGTTCCGGGAGGAAGGCCATCGGTTGCGGGTTTTGCTTTTTCATATTCTTCGTTCATCTTTGCGAGATCTACGGGCATGGTGTGCGCTCCTTTCGGTGTTGCGGGTATCCGTTATGGTTATTTCTTGGGAGACGCAGTGGTTGCGGCCCCAGGGGTTGCGTTCTTGTTTTCGGCTTTGTTATCGAGTTTGTTTTCGGTTTTGTCATTTGTCCGGGCGTTAGAGGTCCCCGCGTTTCCGGTGTGTTCAACGGCCAGCTTCTTCTGCTTCATCCCCTCAATGAAGGACTGCATGAAACGGTTGTAGCTGAGTGGGATCGGTTCCGGGAGGACGGAGAAACGGTCTTTTGCGACCCAATAGGTGTTGGGTCTAGTATGCAAAATTCTCCGCGTTTTTTTCTTGTTGTCGTCTTTGTCGTCTTCATATTCTTCGCTGTCGCCATAGAGCACAATGTCGCTAATCGCGATAATGTCGGCCCGGCTCTTGCCCGGCAGGTCCGGGACCGCTTTCAACCATTCTTGAGTCTTGGTCTTCTGTTTCTCTTCTCGGACGTGAGCGGTCATGTATAGCCCCAGGCCCAGGCCATAGAATTCTTTGATCAGGCGGAAGAACTCGTTGTTGATGAGTGTGTATCCCTTGTTATTGTCCCCCGGAAGGTCAGTTTCGTGGGGAACATTGTACTTGCGGCAGATGGCGTCAGCCGCCATTTTACGCATCTCGGTGATGGTGTCGAGGCATACCGCCCGGTATGAATGCTTCTCGTTCTTCAGTTCTTGCAGGACAGTCTTATATCCATCCCAGTGCGTGATAATGTCGTACTTGTATCCCTTGATGTTGCGTAGACCAGCCTGGACGTTGGGGACAAGCAGGATGTCTTTCACCTGCGAACAGAATGTGGATTTCCCTAAGCCGCTTTCTGTGTAAATGGTCACACATAGTCGGGAGGGATCGATTTCAGGTTCCGATTGGGCTGTGGGTAATGGCATTGGTGAGTATTCCTCCTCGTTGAACGATTCGTGGTGGAATCGATTAGAAATCTTCGTTGGGTGTTTCGCTGTTGTCGTTGGCGCCAGCGTTGTCGTCGGGCGCATCCTGCGTCGTCGCCTCCGGTCCGTCTTGGCTGACAGATTCGTTTCCATCAGGCTCATCGTTTTCAGTGGCCACACCGTCGCTGTCTACCGGAGGCGCGAGATCTACAGGTTCACCACCGTCTTCGGCGGTTTCCGTCTCTTTTCCCTTCGTTCTCAACACTTCACCCAGAAACTCTTGCAGCTCCGCATGTGGAGGTTCCGGTCGGAGGTACAACTCAATCATCTGCTCTTCTTCTTCGGGCCGGGCCATGCAGGCGTCGTAGTAGCCGCATTTGCCACTCATGCCGTAACAAGCCTTGCGGTTCCTTGGCCAATTGCCTGATGTACGCATGTGCAAGTAGAGTTGGCATAGATTCCATAGTTCGCGACGTACTTCGTCGTATTGCCGTTGATCGATCAGGATTTCTTCGCGATGCAGTTTTTCGGGTTTCTCGTACCAGTCCGCGAGACGTTTTTGAAACTCGTCGTCAGTTTCGGGCATATTGCGCTTTGCCGAGCTTTTCCCTGACTTGGCTTTGGTACAGGCTTCCGCGTACCGTGTTAGATATTCCTCTTGAGTTTCTCCCTTGCTCTGCTTCAGCATCGGTTTCGCAAGCACATTGTAGAGGATGCGATTGTATGTGCAGCCTTCCTGTTCACCGGCATACAGCGCATACCCGATGATTTGCAGATCGTTTTGCAAGGCTTCGAGGTAGCTGGAATCGATTGTGGTCGCGGTCTTGTGCTCGCCAATGAATTTCGTCTGGTCTCCCCACAATCCAGCAAGGTCTAGCTTCCCTGCATAGATCGCCCAGGAGATCGCTTCTCCTGTTTCGGGGTTCACGATGGGGCCATGAAAGAACTTTTCAGTGGCGCTGGATGTCCAGCTCTCCGATCCGAGGGGGAATTTGAGCATGTAGGCTCGGACCATCGCTCGGGCGTAGTGCCACAGCTTCCTTTCCTTCTCGTCCTGATCGCGATTCTGGAAGTTAGTCGCAATGATTTCTTTGATGGCTTCGATTCGCTCTTGTCGGGTCCGTTCGCTTGGGTCATGCCACACGTCGAGACACATATGGATCACGGTCCCAAACCATAGCGCCTCTTCCTTGCTGGATTGAGGAACTAGGCCCCGTTCGTATCGGAACCATTGCTTCTTTGGGCAGAGCTGTAGGAGTTTCAGTCGCGTTTGAGTGAAGATCTCGAAGAAGTCGGGCACAGATACGTCGGCCGGAGATTCATCGGACTCAGGCGCTATTTCAACAGTGACCGGCGTTTCGGGATTGACGCCCGCTCCGAACATATCGACCTGCCGCACAGCTCTCAATAACCGAATGTCGCCGTTTTCGTGGACAAGATCGGTTGCGACGATATCGCTCTTGATCTTATGCGGAATCGTCGTGACAATCTGTCCCTTTACAGATCCTCGTCCGAATGCAAGCTTCAGGTTCATGACCGGCGTTTCGTCACCACCTTCATGAAAATAGCGGTAAATCTGCGCTCGGTGCATCTCCAGCGTGTCGCGCACGCCCGGAAGTTCGTTGAGATCGAACTCCGTTGTGGTCTTGGCTTCGGGCGTTTCTTCGGAGATGGAGCGGTCGGAGAGGGAACGGCGTTCGTTGATTTTATCGGCGACGACGGCTTGAATCGCAGTCTTCGTCTCGTCCGGGAACGTTCCGTCTTCATTCATCGGAAATGTTGCGCCGTCGATTGTTACTGTTGTGGAGGACACCTTATCTTCAGGGCTAGCCTCGTCTTCCGAACCTATTCCTTCTTCTGTGGGCTCCGAATCAATAGTCTCGGCAGGTTCTTCTGTTTCAGGCGCCGCCTCATTTTCCTCTTCTTCGGGGCCGTCTTGCTGCCCTCTTTCTTCTTTGTTCTCTGCGTTTCTTGGAGCCCAACACCCGCAACTTGCAATGACGCCTACGGCTTCCCCGAATTCGTCGCAGTACTCCTGTCCTTCGGAGTCGAGTTTCTGATTTGCGCATGTGGCGCATGGAGCATTTTTCGACTGTGTTGCTGTTTCCGTCATGCTGTCCCTCCCGCAGGTCGAGGATCGCTGCTTGGTTTCCGCGGCCCCCTCTTGCGTTTTCCTCTTCCTTTTTCAAAATTGTCTCTGTCCGGATCGCTGTCCTTGAATTGGTAGCGAGGGCAATTTGCGCCTCGGCATCTTGCGAATCGAGGCGCCTTGAACCTGACTCGGTTGTTGCTGTGAACCACAACGCTGTCGTCATGCGCTCGTTCTTCCTGGTAGCGATCGCAGTCACGGAGCGTGATCGTGCCAAGCGGGCAGGTGACCAGATCGGGCTGGTTCGCCTGCCATGCCGCTACTGCTCTAGCGACTGCCGCGTCTCTTTCCGCTGTTGTTGGCAATCCTTCTCCTCCTCTTCATTGAAATTGTTGAGGCTCTGTTTCCTGAGACTCTGAACACCTGCCAGCCCTGCATCGCCCGGAATGACAGAGCCTCAATGTTTGCGCTTCCTCTCTCGGTAGAGTCGGAACGCAATTCGTTGTCGTTCGTTTTCCCTTGGCCGTGTGCGTCGCGTTTGCAGAGGCCGTCGCCAAAACCATTTTCCGAATGACTGCATATGAACCACTTGTCGCTCTTCGATCGACGTCCGGATCGTGGTGAACGCAATCCGGAGAATTTTTGCGCACCGGGATGTCGGATGCCCTGAGAGCCTGGATGTCTCCGCGATAAGGGTTCTCCACGTCAGTTTGTTTGCGTCTGGATTGGACACTCGGCTTCCTCGCTATTGGTCACAGGGACAATGAAGGTTGCTTCCGACTTTTTCCTTGGCCCCAATGCCAGCCATTCAAACGATATATCCAGGCTCCTGGCGATTTCCGCTACAGCGCCCAACTGGGGATTGAAGTCTTTGTTCGCCTCTCGGCAGAGATGCCAATTCCGTAGGGTTTGGAGGGCAATCCCGATGCGTCGGGCAAAATACGCGTCCTTCTCGTTTGGCAAACGAAAGGTTTCGAGCCGTTCCAGGAAGGCTATTCCGATTTTTGACGGTGCGGGCATACGTATCCCCTCTTTTTTTCTTGACAAACCACTACCATTCCGGTAATGATCCGCCTCAGTGAACCGTGATAAGATTGGTTTGCGGTGTGGTGAAGGTTGTAGATCGCATCCAGCACTTTGTCAATTCAATTTTTAGTTTTTGAGGTAATTGTGAAAACTATTGATTTTTACAATGAGATTAATAAGTATCGAAGGCATAACAATAAAGGGAAGCCTGAATCTAATAGGAGTTTTGCTAAGTTGCTTGGAATTGATGCAAGCATGCTTACTAAATGGGAAAAAGGCTTCGTAAATATTTTACCGGAAACGATTGATAAAGTTGTGGAAAATCTTAAATTGCCAGAAATAGAAAAGGATAGGCTGAGAAGAGTTGCTTTCGGCCTCCCCATGGGAGAGGATGCAATTTCGGTTGCCCCTTCGCCCCCTTCCTCTCTCCCCGACCACGCACCTGCGCGTAACGTCCCCCTTTATGAACATGCGTCGGCGGGCCCCAATGGCCGGATTGTCGGAGAGCCTATTGAATTTGTCTCCATCGGAGAGAAAGAGTTACGCGATGCACACGCGTCGGACCGCGTTGTGGCGATTCGCCTCCTTAACACCGCGGATTCTATGGAGCCGGAGATCCCCCGGGGGGCTGTCTGCTTTGTTGATTGCGCGAAAGGACGGGACCTGCTGTCCTTTCAGAATGGTGCAATCTACGCGGTAGTAATGGACGATGATGTACATGGAATTGCCGTAAAAATTGTTGAAAAAAAGGGAAAGGATCTCTGGTTCGTGTCCGCGAACAAGAGATATCCTCCCCTGAAGGCGTGGTCACGCGAGTTGTCAAAGATCATTGTGGGCAAAGTGATCGCCGCCCACCTGAAGATCCACGTAGGTCGATCCGGCCGTTCCGCCCGCTGATTCGAGTGTTTATTGATTGGTGTTTTTGAGCTGAGCTATTTTTTCATCTCGGCATCAATTTTGTCAAGAGAAAACGGTCTTGGTGGGATGTTTTTTCATCGGGCTGTTTTCTTCTTGCCTTTAGGAAAGGTTTTCCATGTCTTTGAGTGAACGGCTAATTGAGCTGGCGGTCCTGCTTGGGGGAAACGAAAAGACCTGGCTTTCCGATCTTGAAAAATTCACTGGGGTTCCCAAAGCTACCCTAAAGAGCGCAGCCAAGAACGACACTATGAGCGGGAGCACGCTCTCAACGATAAGAGAGAGACGGGGGATCTCGGCCAACTGGCTTTTGTACGGAGTTCCTCCGATATTCCTTGCGGACCTCTGTCGTGATGATTTTTCATCTTCCAGAAGATTCGATCCGGCTCGAACCGAAGACACAGTGTTTGTTCCCAAGATTCGTGTCGATGTGCTGGCGCGCATGCAAAATGGTCTGTTGCCTATGGAAAAGACCCAATGGTACGGCTATCCATACGACATGCTTGCGGGTATCGCCAGTGACGTGAATGCGGTGCGCATTGTGGAATTGCAGGACGATTTCATGTATCCTCTGATGCAAATGGGTGATCTGATCATGGTGGACTTGGGGAGGAATGTTGTCCAGGATGAGGCGGTGTACGCGTTCGCTCTCGGCGGCCTTCTTCAGGTAAGCCATATGAGGGCGATAGGAGAAGACAGGTTCGTGATCCGGCCCGAGAATCCAACGTATTCGAGTTTCGACATTGTGAAAGGCGCTATTCGTGTCGTCGGGGAGTGTATTTGGAGTTCACGCATTTATCGCAGGCCCCGCACTCAAACGATTTAGGTGAGACACACCATGAGAGGCGCTTCTATTTTTGCATCCCAGTTTTGTCGTGACCGATGGATAGTGCGCGTACTCGTGAGTCTGCTTGCAACCATCGTCTTTTGGGCGTTTTCCTGGATTCGAGGATGAGGGGGAGGTTATGAGGTTTTGTCTGAGGGCGTTTCTTGTGTTCTTGCTTTGCCTGGCTGTCCTTTTGCCTGGAGCAGCGAGAACGGAGGCTTCTGACGTTCAATCGGTTAAGCCGACGATCTCTATCAAAGTGCTCAGAATGGAGCAAAGAGGAAGGCACACGAAAGTCATCATTGAAGTTAAGAACGAATCACAGCATTTTCTCTCGTCTCTTCAGTTTGATGTAGCTGCGTTTGACGCGGAAGACAAGTACATGGGCAGAGATCGACTTGCTGGAATGAGAAAAAATGTGCGTCCAGGCGATTCTTATATCGGAGAGATATCGTTGATGGATGTGCACGCCGTCTCCATTTATTCATGGAAAATCAGTCCAGAAGACCTAATGGTAGAATATCCGGACGGCAGACGATTTGATGGTTCCAAAGTTTTTGAGATCAAATATAACCCCGTGGCGCCAGCCCCTGATCGCCCGAGTGATCGTTGAGTCACGGCCATTTTTTCACTGTCCCCAGTGTCATGAGTGTGCGCAAAGTGGGAGGGATCATGAAGTCGTTGATTGCTTTATTGGTTATAGTGGCTTTCGCTGTAGTTTTCCCCTTTAACGGACATGCGCAGTACTTGGCGAAGGGCTCTCTAGCCGTTGTGAGCGAGGGAGCGTGTGCGCCAGCGTTCCTTGCTCGTGAAGTCCTTGACAATTGGAGTTTGATGAAGCCCGGGGAAGCCAAGGACAAGCGTGTAAAGGATCTTATTAAGATGGGTGAGGCGATTTGTCTTCCTGCGGGCAGGAAGCTGCTTATTATGGATACAACGTTTTCCGGTGACGCCTTCGTTCGAGTCCCCGGGACGGAAATTAGGCTCTGGACTTTGCAAGAATGGCTCAAATCGGATTGAGGACAGAGCCCAAAGAGTTGAGAAAAAGGACTCAAGAATATTCGGAGTCCTTTTTCTTGTTCTGATTTTCCTTCACATCCTTCTCCCCGTGAAAAAAAACTCTACCCTCACAATCCCGCACCATGCCACCATATTCCCGCCACATTACCTTTCTTATTTAACCCTTCATCTCACATTTATTCTTGACATCATGTCTTTATTGCGCGATCCGATTTTTCAACTATGACGGTCAGGACGTAATGACGTGATTGCTCAACTATAATCAAACATGGAACCGCAATCGACGCACCGTCACGACACCTTTTTCGGAGAAACTGAACATGACATGAGCAATGAATGAGCATAGGACGCAACAATCGAATACGCAGTGGCGGAACTATCAACGGATTTTCTCTCCGCGCCCCGTTGATCGGCCCTTCAATCAAATCTGCTTTTGCTTCCTGGTTGGCGCATCGGTCTTCCCTTTCTGTCCTGCACCCCGGGTCGAAACGCCGCCATTGAGAAAGTCGAGGATCATCATGGCTATGACCGAAAATCAGAAGAAAAGATTGATCGAAGACGGACTCGGAGTCGTCAATGAGATTGGGACTCAGCTTGTCGCGGGCAAGAACCCGCTCACTTCGAAAACGATTTGGGTAAACGCGGGAACCATCGCGGTTTCTGTGGCGGCCTATTTTGGTTTGAACGTCGCTCCGGAGTATGTCGCGTTTGGCGGAACCGTTGGCCTGGCGCTCGTGAATATCGTTCTGCGTCTCGTAACCAAAGAGCCTCTTGATTGGAGCGTGGGTAAGAGCTGATGTCCAAGTATTCACCGACTCGGATTACGGACCTTTCCCAGCTTCCCGACAGGGTAGTCGTCGAGCTTGAGGATTGGTGGCGCCGGTGTCTGCCGATCAAGAACGCCATGGAGATTCTCAAGGCTCATGGCCTTACCGCGTATCCGACGCAGATCCCGCGTTGGTGCGAGAAAATGTTTCCGGAAGCCGGCCGCGGCGACATTGTTGATGAACGCGAATTGAAGGCCCTGCCTGACGAGCACAAGGCGCTCATTCTCCTGATGCGAAAGATTCTTCTCCTTGCTCGCGGCATTGACATCACCTCAAAGAATGCCGTGACCAAGATTGTCGCTCTTTGTAGCGCGATTCAGAAAGTCGCGACTACACGGCTATCGCTAGCGCGTTCTCTGCAATTGGAAGATCAAGCGAAGCGCACCTATGAACGGCTGTTGAGAAAAGCCCAAGGAGACATCGAAGCGGAAGTTCGGAAGAATATGGCCGGGCAGCCTGAGCTGCTTGAGCAGGTTTTGACCCTCGTGGATGAATCGACGGCGAAGCTGGAAACGGCGGAGAGCGCCACTGGAGTTGCGATCAATTGAGCGTGCTGTCTCGACTAACGCCAAATACCAAACACTTGCCCACATCGGCGAAGATGACGTTTGCCGAGTGGCTTCGGCACGCTCAAATCATGATTCGAGCACGGCCGTATTCGTTTGTCGGCCATGAATATTTGCGGCAGATCGTCAATGACCCATCTCCAGACCAGACGTTCATGAAGGCGGCACAGGTCGCTATCTCAACGGTCACGCTTCTAAAAGGGATCTACGTTGCGGAGCATCTAGGGAAGAAGGCCTTATATTTCTTCCAGGATGACGCAGCCGTTTCTGACTTCTCGAATGACCGGTGTCTTTCGATTCTCCAGGAATCTCCCTATTTGACTGAGCGTGTCCGGGGCATCAATAACGTCGGCCTGAAGAAGATCGGTCCGGGGGCTCTGTATTTCAGGGGCCTCTTCTCCAAAGGCAAAGCCAAATCCGTTGATGGCGATTTCGTGATCTTCGACGAAGTGGCCGAGATGAATGAGCGGAACCGGCAACTTGCCCGCGACCGCGTCATGCACTCCTCGCTTCAGTGGATCCATGCGCTATCGCAGCCGGAAATTCCAGGTTCGGATATCGACGCCGAATTCTCATCGACCGACCAGCACTACTGGCATTTGATCTGTCCGTCATGCGGTTACAAGGACAACGTGCTTGAATTGGATTTCCCGGACAACAACAATTTCCGGGAGTATTCCTCGAAAGAGCGCAAGACTCTTCATCCGAAGCAGACCCACTATCGCGGCTGTGCGAAATGCGGCGCCAAGTTGAACATGGACGATGGCGTTTGGGTCCCGCATCAGTCGAAAGATCGCCGCGGATACCACCTGTCTCAGCTCTACACCTGGATCGTTCCTCCTGACTTCCCGAATTACGCCTCGCACATCATGAACGAGTATTACGAGAGCCGCCGAGCTCAATCCAAGATGTCAAGGTTCACGATCTCGATTCTTGGTTTCCCCTTTGGCGGGGGCGCAGCTCGTGTGACCGATCAAGTGCTCGACGAATGCGAGGGGTCTCACGGTTGGAGCTATTCCGAAGTTGGCGCTTATATGGGTGTCGACCAGGGTGACCTCCTCACTATAGCCATTGGGATCCGGAGCGGCCCCTTCCTTCTGTACACCTATTTCGAGGAGACCGAGAATTGGGGGCGTCTCGATCAGCTTATGGAGCAATTCGGTATCCATTACTGTGTGATCGACGCGCAGCCAAACAAAAAACCAGCAAAGGACTTCGCATACAGACACAATGGCCGCGTCTCAATTCAGTATTTTTCCGGAAACGCCTACAAGGAAGATGAAGAACCGCATGTAGATGGCGGCCGGGCCATAATGGTCAAATGCGTCAAACAGGACCGGACGGAAGCGCTTGACGGATTTATTGATAACCTCGAAGCTCATTTGCTTTATTTCCCAGCGCGACAGAAATGTTCCGATCTTCCCCTTGCACGATTGGTCGATGTGCGCCGGCACCTGAAAAAGCTCACTGTGAAATTTGAAACGGACAAACGGGGGAATGTGACCCGGGCTTATGCGGCCGGTCCGAACATCGAGAACCACTATGGTATGGCCTGTAATAACTGCATGACTGCGGCGTATCGTTTTGGCGGCCAAGCGACTCCGATGGTGATGCCTGTCTTCATAAAGGCAGGAGGTCGCGCATGAGGAACCTCCGCGGAGTCAAAGCGAAACTTGGCAGGCCAAGAACCAAGCCCGCGGCCGGTTATCCCATGGTTACGGCCCGCGTAAGTCGGGACACTGAAGCTACAGCGTCTTCCCTGGCGGCGATGCAAAGCGGGCTCAGCGTCATTCCGGCGAATTTTCCGTTTTCTCTTTATGACGTTTGCGATTCAGTCGCGATCTTCGATCCGTACGTAAAGAAGTTCATCCACACGACGGTTGCTCTGGGAAATCCTGGCCATAAGCTGTTGATTCGCGCCGCTTCCGAATCCCGAGCGAGAGAGGCGGTCTCAGTTTGCAACGAGTTGGCTGGTCGATGTTTCCCGTATGCCGGTGGGGCGGACGGCGTGGTGAATAGTTCTCTCGAGCAACTTGCGCGAACAGGCGCATGTTGCGTTGAATGGGTTCCCGATAAAGCCTTTTCTCGCATCGAGCGAGCCTTTGTTGTTCCGATTAAAACTCTTCGATGGCGCTATGTGGATGAACAGGGGACGCTGCAACTTATGCAGGAGCGGAGTGGCGTGTTGAATCCCACCGACAAAGGGATGTGGGTTCCGCTTCAACCCGTTCAGACAGTTTATCACGGGCTCATGCTTCGAGACAGTAATCCGTACGCGATTCCACCGATTCTGTCAGCGCTTGAGTCCTGCAAGATGCACCGTGACATCATGCGCCAGATCCGGACGTGGGTGGAGAAGGCAAGCAGCTTGGGAATTCTTCTTGCTTCTGTGAAAGCGCCTCCGCGTGAGGGTGGGGAATCACAGGAGCAATACGATGCGAAGGCCCAGAAGTTCTTGCAGGATATCGCCGCAACCCTCCGAGAAAATCTCGTTGAGGGACTGGGCGTAGGTTACGACAACATCGGCTTCACCTTTCACAATCTCCAGTCTGGGGCTCAGGGCGCAAAGGAGATTTTACAGGTTGCGCTCCAAGGAATGTTTGCCGCATTACAGCGTGATCCTATTTGGTTCGGCTGGAACTTTGGAGCGACCGAGACATTCGCACGAGTGATTTTCCAGGAGCTTCTCCAGGGACTCAAGCTGTATCAGCAAGGCCCCATCAAGGTGTTGGAGCACGGGTTCCGACTAAACCTTGCGCTCAATGGCATGGGAGACATCGGCCTGTCAGTTCGAATGCGGGATGACATCATGGTGGACCTCTTCAAAGAGGCTGAGGCCCAAATGATGAAGTCTCAGGCCATTGCCGCCCAGCTTGAGGGAGGCATTATCGACAAGCCTGAAGCTCGAAAGCTTCTTGGTTACGAGGATCTTGACATTGAATCCGGGGCTTATGTGGCCGCGCTCAACAAAGAAACGAATCAGTACGCCTTGCAGAAGGCAGCGTAGCGGAGCGGATCATGTTGGACAAAACGAGAATCAAGGTTCCCAATCATGTCATAGCCGACAATGGCGAGAAGTTGTTTTTTCTCGATCATTACGTGTCTACAGAGAGAAGAGAGACGCCGCCGATTATGCCATCTGCGCAGGAAGGCGTTGACCCCAATAACCAACAGAACAACGATTCCGGCGCCGATAACTCCGATGATGCAGACGCCAATTCCGAAGCGAATGATGACGGTCTTGTCCGTCAGAAATGGCGACTGTTGTCCTGTGTGCAAGCGTGGCCATCAATGGGGTGGTATCCCGTGTTGGTCGATTATTCACATGAAGGCGGCAAGGCCATCAAAGCGATACCTCGTCTGGTGAACACGAGCAAGCCTGACTTGATGAAGAATCACAGCGACGACGTGAATAACATCGTTGGTCACATTGAGCAGGCTGAATGGGAGGATTCCTCGGATATTCCTCCCGGGGCGAATGGCGTATTGGTTATTGATCCGGAATTCGATCAAAAAGCCGCTATTGCGCTCCAAAAGGGGATCTTTCGTTCCGGCTCCATTGGCATCACCGGTCAATTCAAAAAGTCTCACGAAGACATGGACGACTACGAGTTCATGGTGAAGCAGGGGAAAAAGGTCAAAGGCGAGATCGTTCGTTTCCTACCTGTCAAAATTACGTCTGTTCGCCACATGGCGATTGTTCCCGGGGGAGCCGGGGCTGACGCTAACGCAGGAACGCGAGCCGCGGGGAATACCGCGAATCATCAATCTTACAACACACCCAACGTCACAGGAGGACGCGACATGCTCAAGAAGCTGTTGGATCTCATCAACAAGGCCGCGGGCCTTCTGAAGCTTGACCCCATGGTCGACAACAGCGAGATCCCCGCGGGATTCGAGGAAAAGGTTATCGACCGCATCAAGATCCTACATGCGGCCAGCGAAGAGCGAAATAGTCTCGTTTTAGGGCTTCAGGCCATCGGTGAACAGTTCTTCAAGGACGATAACGGCCTGGCGCCAAAGGCGGCCGAGGTCCTGAATCGCATCCCCGCACGTCTGGAAAAAGCGAAAAACGGTGATCGGTTCGTGGAACACCAGCGCTCTGAGGCGTTGAAGGCGTTTGACGCGGCCCGGGTCGATCCGGCTAAACCCGAATTGAGTTCTTTGGACAAGAAGCTTCGTGCCCGCATCGAGAATTCGGGTGACCTGGATTTCCTTGCCGAGGAGCTTGAGCGCTACCAGGAAGAAGCAAAAGAGCGCTTCGGGCTCAATCGCTCCAGCGAGGCTGAAGATTTGAAAAGGGCGGATGGGGAAGTTGGCCCCACCAGTCTCGATGAAGCAGAAATTCGTGAAAGCGCACAGAAGCTTCACGCGAACAAATAAGAAATCGTCCACGAAAGGGGAACAACAATATGAAACAACGTCTCAGTGATGTCCTTGCCGTAAGTTTTGCCTGCCCCTCCACCATAGCTGTGGGCGATGTGGTTGTCCTCGATTCCACGGCCAAGACTGTGAAGCAGGTAGATGCGGCGGGTTCCGTGGCAATAGTGGGTACTGTGGCCGTTCACAAAGGCACGGATCTATTCTGCACGGTCGAGACCCGCTTCCGTGAGCGTAGAGATGACCGTGTTTCCGGGGCCGCTATTACAGCGCCGGGGCCGTTTGTGTACGACGCGGCCGGCAAAGTCATTGCCTACAATTCCACCACTCACGACGCTGCGGCCATTGCCGGCCTTGTGATCACCACGGCCACAGCGGCAGACCAGACGGTCGAAACACTCGAACTGTAATTGTCCCGCAGACTAGCGGGTACGCTTTGGTGAAATGAGGGTAGCAAAATGAGCGGAGAACTCGGACTCAAGCACACGTTCAAAGAGAAGATCTATATGCCGATGGCAAAGTACCGCGGCAACGATGGGCAGTCTGGCAGAGAATGTCGGATCATCGATTTCATGCAGAAGAAAGTCGTCAACGAAAAGGGCGGACTCGGATTGACCAATGCAGCGGGAACGGCCCCTATCTCATGGGAAGACATTTGGTGCGACCTCGGCATGGACCCGGCTTCGACGACGATTGGCAATCTGTTGTCCCTTTCCGGGACCGGCTTGGAATATCTGGCGCCGGAGTTGATCCGAGATTTCATTTATGACGGTTTGACTTCCAGCGCAAATCATTTGGACCTGTGCGCCAGGTCAGAAAACGTTTCGTCCATGGTGGTCACGACGCCGCATATCAAATATACGAATGCGGATACGCAGACAGTTCGTGAGGGCGAAACGATCCCTGAAGGCGGCATGGAGTGGTCTCACAAGACTGTAGGCGTAGGGAAACAAGCCATCGCCATTAAGTTGACCGATGAATTGGTGTTGTCCTGCCCGATTCCACTCTTGGCTCCATGGCTCAATCGGGTAGGAATCCAGCTTGGCGCCAAGCTCTACAACCGTGCGGTGACCGTCCTCATCAACGGTGATCAAGCGGACGGTTCCGACGCTTGTCCCGTGATTGGCGTCGCGTCGACAACCAACAAACTTCAGTTTGAGGATTTCGTGACCATGTGGGCTCGCGCACGTGCGATCGCTAGGAACTGGGGCACCCTCATTACGTCTGAGATCAAGGCCCGGGCGATTCTGAAGATCGACGAATTCAAAAAACAGCAGGGTGTCGGCGGCCGCGAAGTGGAGATCCAGAGCAGGAACCTCATCATCCCGGACCGTGTGCCGCATTTCGTGAGTCAGCAGATGTCGGACTCTCATGCAATGGGAATGGATCCGAGGGGCGCTCTCCTTTACATGATTTTCCGGGGACTCCTTGTGGAATCCGAACGGATCATCATGAGGGAGATCAACGGGACCAAGGCGTCGATCATTTCCGACTTCGCCACCATCGACCTGCTTTCCCGGATCATCATGGACGAGACCTTGGCATTCAGCACGCATGGTTTTCCGGCGTCCATGACTCCGCTTACCTGATAGGGGGCTCGTTTTGAAGCGAGTACGACTCAAAAACACTGACGGTATGTTCCGCGATTCGGAGACCGGCCTGGTTGTCGTTCGGGATAGCGTCGTGGACGCGGCTGAACCGTTCGGCCGTCTTACGCAGGATTGGATTCGTGCAGGCGGGCTCATTCTGATTGGCAGCCCACAGGAGCCCGTCGCCTCTGAGGGCGGAGACTCAATTGATGGCCCTTCCTCCTCAGCCGAGTCTCCCGCCCAATTTGTGGATCAACCCGAAACTCAGGAAGACGTTTCACAGCCTGAGAAACGCAGACGCGGGCGGCCGCCCAAGGTTGCGAGTGAGGACGTAGATCTCTGATGGCCGTAGACATCCTGGCTCTCGTCAAATTTCATGTGCAACCGACTCTCTCCAAGGATCCGCTCCTTGAGGGAGATCTGCCCATGCTGATTTCTGTGCAGACGGCGCAACAAGGATGGGCGGAGCCATTGACGGACCCGCAGGCGACCTACATCGCCGCGTTAACCCTTGAAGCGTTGATGCCTCGTCTTGCTCAGATCTATCAGGACGAGGTGCAGGAACGCAGGGCGGGAGTTGAGACAACGCGACTGCCCAATCGAGCGGAGTTCTTCAAGGCGCTTCGCAATGTGATCGCCACACTGAAGGCAAGCGCAGCACAGGGCGCTGGAGTAATCGAGTCCAATCCGGATGTAGAGACGGCGCAACTGACGAACCCGTGGCCGGGTTGTGGCGTGGCTCGATGGTGAATGAGTAGTAATGAACGAGATTACCAGAAATAGCGCAATCGCGATCGCCAAGAAGGGTTACGACTTCTCGGCTTATGATTTCTGGATTCTCGTTCTCCGGGAAGATCCCAGGGCTGTCGTTGGCGCCTCAAACGATACACCTGTTTTGGTTGTGAGTCCTAATCATAGACGAGCCGAGAATGCCCTAATAACTATTGAGGGGGTTGTCGGCAATCCCGCGGCGAATGGAACGTTTAGGGCTAAAAGCGTTACGCAAGATGCTTTTTTAATTTTTGATCCGGAAACTGGTGAACCAATATCCGGTACAGATGGACAGATCACTTACCCCATTGTCATGAGTGACGATCAAATCGTTATGGACAGTCTGGCTGTCTATTGTGATGGTTCATATAGGAGCTACGTCAGCGGTGGGATATGCAAACGTGCTCCCGTATCTGTGCGCACGGTCCATTGGGCGAACGTGAGGTCAAACGCCGAGGGACTTGTTGTCGGCGCCGGAGGAATCGAGGAGCATGAAGAACGTCATTTGCTCTTCTTCCGCCCCTACCTCCTTGAAGACGGAATCCCGAAGATCGAGCCGACGATGAGCTTCGAGTTTTTGGGCGAGCGATGGGACCTCGACATCGAACATGCGATCATCGTGGATACCGGGCCGAATATGGCGACAAATCCGACGATCAACGTTGTGGTGAGAAAAGCCGTTGAACGAGAGCATACGCTACCCGGATCCGAATTTTCCTACGACATGAGCTGAAGCAATGCAGGTAACACAGAAAATAGACGCCCCTGGACTTCCCAATTTCTTGCGAGCGGTCGCGGGATTTGATCGCAAGTTTATGTCGGAACTCAATAGGGCGGCGACGGGCGTTGAGCAGCTCATAGTCAGGACCATGCGCACTGTCATGGAACATGGTGGATGGCCCCCGAATGAGGAGGAATACAGGAAATGGAAGGAGCGGCAGGGTTATTCATCGAATCCGTTGTTTCGCACGCATCTCCTGTACAACTCCATCGCCAGAAAGCGTGTGTCGTTCGGACCGTCAATGATCAGTGGGCAAGTCGGTTGGTGGAGTGGAGCTCGATATGGAGGGCTTCTCCACAGGGATACTTATAAGGGACGAGTTCCGAAGAATCGCCGACGCTACCTGGGGAAGCCACAGGGTGGAAAGAAATCCATGTTTGACACGAACTTCCTCGCAGACGTCGCACGATGGAACGAAGAAGGCGCCCGCAGTCATGCCCGGCCGTTCGTGAAGACGGCGTATGAGGAAGCGGCGCCTTCCGTTGTCGCGTATTTCAGGAGCGCACTACACAATGCGCTTCCGATTAGTGGTTTACAGGAAGCGCCGTTTTAGCGGCTATTCGGTCTGTTTTATATTTGCGTTTTGTTTGCATTTTGCAGGGCTAGATCATGTTTCAACTTATCGACGATTTTATTGAGAATCGCCTGAAAAGGGTCCTCTTCAATGGCGCCCCGATTCCGGTCTACACGTATGTTCCGGATCGGGATAAAGAGGACGCGAAATATCCTGCCTATGCGTTCAAGCGGCTTTGGTGGAAAATTGATTACAAACGTGCGCGCGATTGCGAAGTATTCAAGCGAAATGTTGACGCGAATGGGGACACAGTTTCATGGTCAGTGAAACCGCATCCCATACCAATAACTGTCGTCTACCAGCTTCACGCTCGGGCCACATCAAAACCTCATTGTGACCAACTGGGATTGAAACTCATACAAGCGTTTCCTGCGGCTCAAACATCTATCATTGGCGATCAATGTCCGCTTGTCATGCTTGGAGAGGATCCACATAACGACGACGATACGTCAAAGCCTCTATACGACATGATTTTCATGCTCTGGTTTTACGGAGTATGGATCGAACGCCTTGAGGAATACTTGGTCGATCCTGTGACTGGAGTCAATTTCGGTCACGAGATCAACTGGAGAGACTGACCTTTTTACTACCTTCGGGGGTTTGCAATGGCAAGGAAAGCAAGCGAAGAGCAGAACAACTCACAGAATTCGTCTGAAGAAGCGCCGTTGGAGGTTCAAGCGGAAGTTCAGGCGGACGCCCCAATTCCCGGGACCATCTTTGTCCGCAATCGCACGGCCACAAAAATCGGCATGACGCTTGCGGACGGCACGCACATCGAGATGGGTCCGAAAGCCAGCGGCCACAATCTCTCCCGAGTCTTTGCCAAGAAATTGCTGCCTCCCAATGCACGCAGGCTCGAACGAGAGGGCCATATCGACATCGTTGACGCGGTGAGTGGAGGTGCAAAATGACCCTGGGAGCTACACGGGTAATTTGGACAATCAACGATCTCTCGATGTTCGTGGACGAGATCGTTCGTGGTTACGTGTTTATGTGCGTCGAAATGCAGCGCGGCCGGATGCACGAGCCTGTGGTTATTTCTAGCATGGAGGAATACCGGCGAGTTTGCGGTTTGAAGCATACTCGATCTACGGATCCGCTTGTGGTCGAGATGGGGCTCAGGCAGGGGGCACGATTTATCCTTTCCAGGTTGGGCCATTACACCGACATCCACGATGCGGCGACACTGGCGGCGTTGAAAGCATTCGTCACGGTCAACGATCGCGGGGCTTCTCCCCTGCCGGCCATAGTGACCGGAGCGGTAGGTCCATACACGTTCCGTCCAGCCGTATCGGGGCGCATAACCGCTACTGAAGTGGCGCCATACACATTCGGCGCGGGAACTAGCAACGCCTTCAAGGTGAAAGTGGGAACTGCGGGAACGTCTCAACAGTTTACGCTCTCTGGCTCTATGCAAACCGCTCAACAGGTCTGTGACCAAATTAACGCGGCTACTAACGACTTGACCGCAGAAATAGTTGACGGGCGCCCCCGGGTTCGCGCAAACAACGCGGCTGATTTGATTGAGATTCAGACCGTAGCAAATGACGCATATTCGGTTCTAGGTTTTGTTGAGGCGGTATACGCAGCGGACTCCGGGACGAACAAACTTATTGTCGCGGTAAACCGTGGAGCTGATCAAACATTTACTCTTCAGCCGGTGAACGGAGAGGCCGCCAGCTTCATGCTTACTGCGGCGCAAGTTGTCCTGCAGCTTGCAGCCCTCGCTAGCGCCTCAGCTTCGGTTGTCAATGGGGCTTTGCGGCTCACTACGGTCGCAACCGGCCCCACCGCGTATATCCAGGTTAAAGCTACATCCACGGCAGCGGCCGCAATAGGACTCAATACCACCGAACACGCCGGAGCGTCGGGTTCTGCGCAGCCGACATTGAAATTTTGGGCCGACAATCCGGGGGAATGGGGCAATTACCTGATCGTTCAGATTTCCGATTCCGCCTTGAATCCCGATCAACTCTTCAATGTGAAGATTGTCTACGGACTCCAGGGAGAGCTTCAGGAAAACTACGTGGATGTCAGCATGGACCCATCCCATGCACGCTACGTGGTGAACTACATCAAGGAGCGGTCTCTCCTTATCTCTGTTGAGGATTTGGAGTCGCCAAACTTGGCTCCGTCGAATCGGCCAGCCGTGAATCTGAACGGTGTTCCGCTTGCTGGCGGTGATGACGGAGGCGCCTTGGTCGAACACGACTACATCGGCGATCCCACTTTACAAACCGGCATGTATGCGGCGGACAAGAACTGGAACCTTGCAATGGATCTCATGATCCCGGGGACTACAAGCCCGACCGTATATCAGGCCATGATTACGTACGTGGAATCCCGCCAGGACATGATCGCTCACGGCCAGGTGCCATTCGGCATGACCCCGGAAGAGGTAGTGGACTGGCGCCTGGGGAACCTTCCTTGGTCACATCCGGCGTTTAATTCGCATCGATTCTGTCTGTGGTTCGGCTATCCGAAGGTCTATGACGACATGGACGATACCCGGAAGTTCATTCCGAACCTGGGGCATCTTGCATCGTGTCTTTGCAAGACGGACAACAACTACGGCCAGTGGTATGCGCCGGTAGGACCGAAACGGGGCGTTGTGACGTTGGTCGAGGACATCGACTTCAACATTCAGTCGTATCGATCGACCGGATATGCCGACCTGTTCGCTGAGAACGGCGTCAACTACCTGTTCATTAGCCATATCCCCGGTATTGAAGGGGCGATGTTTTGGGAGCAACGCACTACTCAGCGAGCGGCCTCCGCGTTGCGTGAATTGAATGTAGTCAGATTCATCACCATGATGAATCGGGCCCTCCTTCCTGTCCTTCGTATGTTCCTCGATGACCCCAACCATCCGGTGACGTGGCGGGAGATTCATAGGGTCTTGCAGCCGGCGTTCCAGGACTGGAAAGACCGGTACGCGATTTACGATTTCGCTCTCCAGACAGACCGTGACGCGTATTTCGACGGAGGCGTGTTGAGGAATGCAGTCCTTAACAGCGGACTCGACATAGATCGCGGCATTTACCATTGCCGTGCGCTCATTCAGCCGACACGGACGATCTACTACCTGGAAATCACGCTGGGGGTGATGAGGACCGGCGAAGCGTTTGCCGATTACATGGAAATGAAGACTCTCCCCGGCTGGGTCCGGGCCTGATCGATAATATGGGAGGTGCAAGATGCCTGCTGAAAGTAGCTCAATTCCCAGACTGCAAGAGTTCAAATACCGGGTGGAGTTCAATGGCCTGCCATATTTCTTGGTTCAAGAGTTCGATTCCGGGGAACGCAACATTGGCGTCACCAAACACGCAGGGGGGGGACAAAACTACGCCTCTAAGGAAGCCGGGTTTATGGAATATCACCCGGCGATTCTGAAGATGATTGTGCCGATCTCTGGCGACGGGAAACTTTTCTGGGAAAAGTGGATGAACGACATCCAGGATCCCAAAACCGGGAACGGCAAGCCCGCATCGCAGTATCGGCGAAACTTCTCCCTGTATGAGCTGGGAAACGACGGCAATGCGGTGAAGGTATGGGAATTCTACCGGGCATGGCCATCGGCGTACAGGCCTGGCAACCGACACAGCATGCAAAAGGACAAGGATCTTATCATCGAAATCCATGTTGAGTACGAATACAGGGAAGAAAGGGAGCTTGAGGCTGCATGATTAGAGAGAATCCTGAAATTGAACGACGGGAGGTCACCCTTCCGATTTCTGGCGATGTAGCCGTTGTCCATGAGGCTGACGGCTACGCTATAAAGGCGCTCTTGCGAAAACGCATGAGCGAATCAATGTACGATTACCTCGCAGCGTTGACTGACAGTATCGGAGCAAAGGAGAAGATCGGGCGTAGCGACATTCTCGATCTTCTCCTTCCCGATCAGGAATTCCTGGCGATTGAGCAGTACAAGCTCAACTACTACAAGCTGCACAACGGCGAGAACTTCTTGTTCACCCACATATGCCCGTTTTGTGGGTCCGACTCACAACAGAGTCTCCCGTTGAACACCCTCGAAGCGCGACCAATCCCCAAGGAATCCACGGGGGCGCCGGACCCATTGGTTCGCGTCACGTTGCCCAGGTCAAACATGGTCGCGGAAATTGGGATGTTGACCGGCCGCAAAGAGCTGGAGATCAACCGACAAGAGGAATCCACGGGCGCTGTTGATCTAAACCTGGTTCACTTTCATGCGCTCCGTTCCCTCGACGGGAAAAAGGATTTTTCCTACGAGGATGTGATTCACCTTCTTGCCGCGGACCATGCGGCCATTTCCGGCGCTAGAAGAAAGCTGACATGCGGATACAACACCGTGGTCGCTGTCCCTTGCCCGGAATGCGGCAGAAAGACGAACACGAACATCCTTCAACATCCCCATTTTTTCGCACCGGCTGGGTGAGGACAGGTTCCGACCTTACCCAATGGGGATACAAGGATTACACGAGGCTGGCGCCAATCTTGGCGATGACCCTCGATAACTTTGAGCAGGCTGTCTACAACATGATGTTTCATCTGAAGCAACAACGCAGCGAGGTTTTGTCCTGGCCGTGGTCTGTTCAACAGACGGTTTGGACGAAGCATCTTCATCAGCTTGAATTGGAGAATGAGCCGGAGCGAGCATGAACCAGAACATCGGCATAGCGTACGCGGTCACAGGCTCAGATCAGGTTGTCGCAGCGTTCCAGAAGATGGAACAAGGCGCTCTTGGTATGCAGAAGAGTCTGGCCGCGTTGAATGCCGTCTGGTCTGAGTTATCCCTCCACGCGACTAAGGGGCTATCCGCTGCCCGGGAAATTGGGAGACAATTTGGCTATATCACGGGGACCGCTCGAACTGCAAAAATTGAGACTGGAGCTTTTGTCGCCACATTGCGTCAGCTTCAGGGGATCAAGCTCCCCAAATTGGTTATGCCCACTGTGGCGCCCGGAGGAATAGGGACTGCATCCGGGGCTGCCGCCGCAGGAGCAATGGGACAAGGGCGGTCCGGAGCGCAAGGTATTTTTGGTGACATGGGCGCTTTTGGCTTTATGGGACGGTTCTTGTTGTTCCACGAAGCGATAAAGGCCGGGAGGTATGGGATTGGTTTGGGCATGGGCAAAGAACGTGTGGGAACGGATGAAGCGCTTGCGGAATTGTCGGCAGTCAATTTTGACAAGATGCAGAAGTATCAAACGGAAGTCTCCGCTCACAAATTTGCAACGCGATATCCGAACATCTCGGCTGAAGAGTACATCAAGGGAATGTCTCAAACTGCGTCTGCTTTTTCGGTGGACAAGCTGGGCGTCGGAATCCTGAAGCAAATGAACGAATCGGCCATGATGACGGCCAAAATGTCAAAAATGTCGCCGGAAGCCGCAGCCGAAATGCAGTCAAAGCTTTTGAACCAGTACCTCACTGCGCAACCTAAAAACGTATACAGCGCCCTTCAATCTGGTGGATCCGCAAATGTCCGGGGTTTTGGGAATGTGAACCTTGGCCAAATGTCCGAAAAGATGATGGCGATGGTCACCAAGTCTATCGAGATTTCAAATATCTGGGGCAAAGGGATCACTGAGTTCATGCAATATGTGGCGCCGGTCATGGCTCAAAAGGGTTGGGACCCCGCGGCTATGCTGGCTTACGCCGGCACGATGGTTGATGTTGGATTCAAAGGCGCCAAGTCGGGCCGTGCCATGAAAGATATTATGGTGAGTGCGCCCGAAGACTATGCGCGGCTCATGATGGCAAACGAGGGGTTGTTGAAAATTGGCGCCAGAGGTAGAGCCAAACAAGAGCAGGAAGATGAAGTGCGCCGCAGAGCGGCCGGAATCAGCAAGGTTATGTCAGACCCGGATAAGTTTGCTCAGTTCCTCGAAAAAGCCGTGGTTCCGGCTATGGCATACGCAAATAAACTGAGTCAGGATCCGCGATATGGGTTGAGTATGGTGAAGGATCTCGGATTCTCAAAAGACTTTTTGCCTCAAATCCTTGCATTAGCGCAAGGCGGGACTGTTGAACGGTTGAAGCAGCAAACGCGTGACATTCGTGGCGCCGACTTCTCCGAATTAAAGAACAAGATGGATGAGGCCGTCAACACCGTTGGGCATGGCTGGAAGCAATTAGGGAACGCATCTAAGCGCCTAACCGACTCTATCGTTGCCTCAGAAGGAATCCTATCGAAGTTCACTGGTGTCTTGGCCGCAGCGGCGAACAAAGTTTCCGCATATTACGAAAAAGAAAACACGCAGAACCGGCTCAACAATATGGTGAAGAAGTTTCAGTCCAGAGGGAAAGAAGAGAGCGGTTTTGTAACTGATATCGGCAAAGTAAAAGACTTGCCTCAAACTCTAAGGGAAATCAATGCGTGGATGAAGGAAGAATACAAGGTCCGCATGTCCGAATTCCCCAAACCTGGAAAAGACGCCTCAGAATTCACAAAGGAGGAATGGAAACAGAAAGAACGTGAAGTTTATGACCAGATAATGCGGACTGGACGTACGGCATACGACAAGGCGGCCGGCCTTGATGCTTTGACCGAGGGAAAAAATCAACCATCGTGGATAGCGGGAGGAGGAGACACCCAGGCGTACCGAAGCGCAGGAGAGGCTGTGGTGAAATTTGGAAGCGCAGTCCGGGAAGCCATTAGATCTATCCGAAATTCAATACCTCGTCCATCCGATCCGCTAAATGACGAAACTCAACAAAAAGCTGTGGGTGCGCCCATGTCCTACGAAGGCGGCGCTTCCGCTCAACCTAAGGTCGATGTCCACATAACCCTTGGCGACGAACCGATCCGCAACATGGTCAAGCAAGTTGTCGCGGAACAATCTTTGGAGAACCGCAACCGGTTCGGGAACACCTGGAGCTGAGAGCATGTCGCCGTACACACAAGGAATGCTTGTTCCGCTTGATATTCTCATGATGCCAGTGGTGTTTCAATACAACCCGTACGAGATCCACGAAGACAGCATTGCGGATTGGCAACAGCTCGCTGTCGCGGGACGGGAAGCGCCGTATCTCCATTTTGGTTGCGGCCGCGTGCATCGGGTGTCGTTTAGCCTGGAAATCAGCAGGAATGATCGAGGAGACAACTGGGTCAAGACATTTTCTGACTCGATCCGGCGCCTGACTAAACCTCTCGTTCGCGGGGCGGGCCTTCATCGGCCGACACGGGTTCAAGCGATCCTGGGGGCGCATCTCAACATGACCTGTGTCGTGGAAGACGCGAAGGTTCGTTATGGCGCTCATCGGGGAATGACGCATCACATGACATACATGGCTGCCCCATTAACGTTGCTTCCAAGAGACGGCCATATCACGATTCACTTATTTGAATGGATTTAGCTCTCATGGCAAAATTTGTGACAAAAGAGCCCGACTTTCTCGTGACGATAAACGATCGCGATGTGACCGCTGACTGCCAGAAGCTCACAATTGCAGACCTTGAGAGCCAGGGCCATATCGACGTTACACTGGACAATCGGGAACGAAAGTACACCAACAAGAAAATCAAGCTTGGCGACAAGCTTTGCATTCGTTTCGGGTATCGAGGAGACCTGTCTGAAAAAGTGGAGATGGGAATCAGGAAGATTCACCCCCGCTATGGGATCCATGGCTTTACGGTCACAGTGATTGGGCTGGACGCCTCACACAAACTTTCAGATAAGACCGGCCGAGGACATCAAGAGGGAACACAGGTCAAGAAGAACCTCGAAGGGATTGGGAAGGAAGCTGGCGTGGACATTGACACATCGAAAATCAAAGACACGGGAAAAAAAGGCGGCGACAGTGAATGTTTTCGTTTTCCCATGCCCGGCGGAACTCGATGCAGCGATCAGGTTCAACAACTTCTCGACCAGGCCGAAGGAGAAAAGAAACAGGATAACAGCGGTGGGGATACTTTCGCTGACAATGGCAAAGGCGGTGGGAGTGGTCTCACAGGGAATTATGAATCAGCGCCAGGGCTCAAGCCGGGAGATGACGCCGAAAAGAACCGCATGAACAACGCGTCAAACCGTGCGAAGTCGTCAGGAATCAAAGCAAGCCTGACCCTCGTGAACTATCCGATCCTGAAGGCCAAAAAGACGCTTAGCGTGGAAGGCGTCGATGAATACTCGGGAAAGTGGTACGTAGAGGGATGCACGCACACATGGTCGAAAAACGGCGCATGGATGACGCATGTCGACTTGATGAAAGGAGCGCTTGGGAAGGGTAACGGCGCCAGCGAAGCATGCTGCGCTCAGCCTATGATCTACCACGCGAACATCTACAAGCAGAATTCCGTGTACGCAGGACCCAGGCAATCAGACGGAGAATCGCAAGCCACATTTACATTCGGTGACGGCGGCCACGTTCAATCATTTGACCCAAAACAGGATGCGCAAACCGGCCAAGGAGCGGGAAAGCAGACGCAAGGAAAAACGGTGAATCCAAACAAAGCGTCAGATCCGGTTGAAGAAGTCAAATCGGATTCTGGAGACAAGAAAGAAGAGGGAGATCAACCGCCGCAGATCGAATATGGAACGCCTCCCACAAGTCCTAACGCAGGAGCGATCTAAGGTTAAGGGATAGTCCAGTGATTGAGCACAGCATACTCCCCATTCCAAAAGACCCGATCCACTTCTTCCAATCCGGAAACCTTCATTTCGGGATTGTGAAGAGCGTGGACGATCCTGCGTTGCGAGGACGCGTGCTCGCGGAATGCCCTGCGGTATTCGATACAGGGCCGGAGAACTGGACAGGATGGTGTGACTTCTTTGGGGCCCCCACGGGATGCCAGAGCTTCAAGGGTGACATGGGGATTTGGTGGCCACCGGTCCCGGGATTGCTTGTGATTGTCGGTTTTGAGGGGGGGAATCCCAAAAAGCCGTACTGTTTCCCTGCCGGCGCCTGGGCAGATAACGGAGAGCCGTTTCTTCCGCTGGACGCAAGGGTCCAGAAGAAAAAATCGATTCACATACGGATGCTGAAATCAGAAGCTGGCCACACGTTGCTATTCGATGACAACGGGACTCAGGAGGGCATGTTTCTCTGTGATTGGACTGGCGCCGGATGGTTCTCCCGATCCCCAGGGAAAAAGGAAGACGAGAAGTCAAGCTCTCCTTGCACAGCCAGCAGAATGAGAAAAGGCGCAATGCGAGGAGGAGCGAGTGCTTTCAACGGGTCTTCTCCCAAACCGAGTGAAGCAATCAAAGATGGTGTGGCAATCATCGGTCAATTGGACTTGAACGGCCAGGGGATATTGCAGGTAGCACAGGACGGCGACGGAGTGCTTTTCCTGTTCGCTTGCAAAGAAAAGGGGAGCATCGGCCCTTCCATCGTGATCGATTCAAAGGGCAATCAGATCCTCCTTTCAGCCGGAGAAACGCAGCTCGTGGTGGATGGCGAAATGGGTCATGTGTACACGACTTCCCATATTGTCTGGAATCAACCGTATCGAGACGTGGTGAAATCAATACAGACTGTGCTGAAAGCAGTCTCCGATTACTTCAAGAAGTATCTCGGGTGAGCGAGTAAGATCACATGAAAACCGCTCCATTCTTCGGCAAAGGTATCGCATTCCCGTTCCGGATCAATCCGGTGACCGGTGGGGTGCAAGTCACGCAGGGAGGGATGGATTCTCTTTCAGTGATGCTCGAGTACTTGAATGAGAGCTGGACGATTCGTGAGCCGCTTGCCCCTGAGCACAATCACGTCGCGGAAGCAATCGCACATATTTTGCTCACGCACCTAACCGAACACGACACGCTCCCGAATTTTGGATCCCGACTGTTCGAGATCCTGTTTTCTCCCAACACACCAGAATTCGAGCAACTTGCGGCATTCTGGATGCAACATTCGACAGAACGATGGGAGAAACGGGCTCGCGTTCCCCAGGACGGAACCGCATGGCAGTTCACAGGGCGTTTGGCCGATGAAGGACGGGCTCCAGTTGCAGCGTTTATCGAATTCATTGCCGGCCAGGTCGAGGGCAATCTTGTTTCTCCATTCGTCACTTCCCGACAGGCGAGAGTGCAGGAGTATCCAGCCAGAGAAATTGACGCAAGCGGCCACGAATACGGCAGTCGATATTATGGAATCGATCAGGCGATGGAGGGCGACATTCTCTATACTCGTTTTCCCAGATCACGGCAATTTCCTCCGGCTGTTGACGATCAATACTATCAGGTCGCTCCTGATGACACATGGAATCTGATTTCGTGGCGGAATTACGACGATATTCGTTATTGGCCAATCGTTGCGGAGATGTACGAGCAGGATAACCTCGACGAAGAAGATTTTGATAGGGATGTTCTCGATGTCGGGAACGTTCCGGAGGCTGGGACTATGGTTCGTATCCCTTCGAGATCGAGGTTGCTCATGGAACTATCAGTTCCCGCTGAGGTATAGGATGCCTGAGTATCAAGATTTTTCGGGACGGGATTTCACGGCGCGATTTGAAGCTGCTTTGGCGCTGCTTTCTATGCTTCTTCCCGAATTGACCGACCGCAATCATTCTGACGCGGGAATCAGTCTCGTGCGCCTCCTGGAAGACGAGATCGATAAGGCGAACTTCTATCTGGACCGTGCGTTCAACGAACAGTTCATCCCCACAGCGAAATGGAAGCAGTCGCTTATCAATATCGCGAGCTCTACCGACTGGCCTCCGAAACTCGCGTCTGCCGCAAGCACGACAATCAAGATCGCAAGAGTCGACGGATTCGCGGCAGTGCTATCGATACCAAAATACTCAAAATTTACTCGTATTGACGGGATGTCGTACCTGTCGAGTTTTGACGTGATCCTTCCGGAGGGGACTGCGCATGTTGACGTTCCTGTGATCCAAGGGATAGTTCAGACGCTCACGTTGCATCCAGAGGATTTTGTCGTCAGGGATTTATCCAAGCGTCCCAAGTACAATCTCGGAAAGAACATAGCCGCTAGGTCGGTAAGCGTAGTCAACTCTGACCTCGGACTGTCTTGGACAGAGGTTGAAAGTTTTTGGCGGTCTCTTCCCACAGACCGACATTTTGTACTCGAGCTACAAGCCGACAAGTTCAATGGAGTCGCAGACACCGTGTTTCTCGTCTTCGGCGATGAGGTAAAAGGGGGGGGATCTCCTTTGCAGCCTGTAACCGTGCAATTCGTGGTTTGTGACGGAGCGGAAGGGAATTGTGGCGCCGGAAAGATCACAGAGCCGCCATACGGGATGCAAGACCAAATCACGTGCACAAATTTGACGTCCGCGACTGGAGGCGCTCTAGCGGAAGACACGAAATCGTATCGCCGTCGTATTCCTCTTGCAACCCGAACACAGCGCAGGGGCGTTACGATTCCTGACTATCAAGCCCTGATAGAAAGCATCCCCGGTGTAGCGCATTGCCAGGCGGTTGACCGCAACACCGACCCATATTGGCCTCATTGGTATGTAGCGCTCTACGTGGTTCCCGCAGGTGGCGGCCCCCTGTCGGACCTCCTGAAGTCTCAGATCCATGCACAATGCGCTCAGTGGGGGCATTTGGGCCAATGGAAGGAACGATATATTCTACTGGATGCGCAGACCGTTGCGGTCAATGTCTCATGCAGAATTGGCTTTGCTGAGGGGTACAACAGCGTGGCGGTCATTGCAGCCGTCACCGCAGCTATCAATGCGCTATTCGATGTATCTCAAATCGGGATTGGAGACACACTGACGTTTTCAGACCTTCATTCAGCGGTAAGCAGCGTCGTTGGTGTGTCATGGGTGGAATTCGACGCGCCGACAACCGATGTTTCTACGTCCACGGGAAAGATTTTGACCCTCGGGTCCATTAACATTACGACTCAGAGTTAATCAATGCCGAGAAAACGACTATTCGACCGGCTCCCAACTATTTGGAAACGTTACGACGGACATCCTTACGATGGTCCGTACACCATGGATAACGTGTCTGTGGGTGTGGATCGGTTAGACGTACAAATGGACGGCGTTTGTCGTGGCGTTTTGGAGCGTTTTCTCAATCTTTGGGATATTGAAATTGATAGACTACACGACAAAATTCGAGAATTGCTTTGGACTCAGAATATAGATCAGATCCCCGACAAATGGCTTGCTCTTTTGGGGTCTAAAGTCGGGCACATTTGGCGAACAGACAGGAGTCATGATTGGAATCGGCGACGCATTCGATACGCAATTCGAAGATGGTCTTATAAGGGCTCAACCGTAGCGATCTCAGACATTCTCGCGGAATTTGGAATCGAAGATTTTGAGATCACTGACATGGCGTCCAAATTGATCGTGCTGGATTTGCAGGGCGGGCTGAGCACGGACAACTGCCATTTCCCTGACGCGGACTTCTATCACGACGGAGCGTTCCTGCTGACGATTGACCGAGTTCCGGATCTCGATGGCTTCACCAAGGAATTGAAGACGATCGTTCCCAGCGCCACCCGTTGGTATCTGCGCATTCGGAGCCAGGGGGCCGCGGCCGCAAACGAGGATGTGTGCACGATCAAGGCGCGGGCCCGGACCGTGAGTTCCAACGCGAACAACCATAGCCTGGGCGAAGGGCTCTTGGACGAGAGTCTGTGGCTGTCGCCTCTGCCCGCGGGCGATGTCGACTTCAAGGTGCTGGAGCGGGAATTCGGGGTGCATGGCGGCCTGGTCACGATGGATTCGAGGGTCATCACATTCGACGCTCCCGATGTGTTCCTGGACACAGTGACGCTCCCGACAGCGCAGGCCCTGAAACAGGAGGGCCCCCGACTCATCAATGTGTTGTTCATGCGCCATGACGACGTGTTCATGGACCGTGACGACATTACGATGGATATGTTCGTTCCCCTTGATTTCGCGAACGGTCATGTCGCCATGACGGATAGCTGGATCGCAATGGACACGGTGAGCGAATTTGAGCTGAATAACTCCACCATCGGGCTCAATCGCTCGGACATCACGCTCGATATGTTTTCACGGCTCGATCGCTACGAAGGCTGACTGCGGAGATTCCAATGCCCTACATCCCAGATTTGTTGAAGAACACCAGTCCTCCGGACACTCTGCCCGTGGCTACGGACAAGATTAACGCGAACTTCGTGGCCATACAGGACGAGTTCGAGTCCATCGCTTCCAGGGTAGTGACCGTTGAGTCGGCCACTGAAAGCGTCGCCACGATTGAGGCTGAGTTTGCGACACTTGAAGGGGCCGTCACAGCGGTTCAAAGCAATGTCACAGCGCTTCAGGGCAACGTGACTGCTCTTCAGGGCAATGTGGCGACACTCGACGGCGCCGTTGCGGGACTTGAAAGCGCAGTTACCACAGTTGAAGGAGATATTGCGGCGGTCGAGGAAGACGTTGCGGCAATTTCGTTGAAGCTCCCGTTCATCAGTTCGGAAGTGGCGCTCGCGAGTTGCTTCCTTGGTGTGGGCGCGGCTGGAGGCGGGCAGAATACGGGGCTGCGCAACACGTTTGTGGGATATCAGGCGGGTTACGGCAATTCCGCGGGCTCCGACCTGGTCGCGATCGGGACTCAAGCGGGCTACGCTCTGGGGCCTGACAGCCTGTATACCACCATCGTGGGGTCCCTCGCGCAGGTTGCGGCGGGAAATCCGCAAATGTGCGTGTTCGTCGGCTACAAGGCGGGCAACGCGAACACAATCGGATTCGGGAATCAGTTCCTCGGTTACATGTGCGGCCGGGACAACACAACCGGGAATTGTAACCTGTTCGCCGGGTTCGGCGCCGGCATGTGCAACACGACCGGCATCCAAAACGTGTTCCTGGGTGACTCGGCCGGCCAGCAAAACCTCACCGGCCAGAACTGTGTCTTCGTGGGGTTGCAGGCCGGTTACTGGCAGACCGCGGGCGACTGGAACGTATTCGTCGGAGCAAACGCGGGTCTGGAAAATCGGACCGGAGCCCCCAACACGTTCGTGGGCAACGAGGCGGGAGCGCAAAACCGCACTCACAGCGCCAACACCTATGTCGGCTTCCGGGCCGGATATACGGGCAACGGCGCACATCACAACGTCTTCGTGGGCGATCAGGCCGGTCTACTGAACGTTACGGGTCTTTCGTGCGTGTTCGTAGGCGCGAACGCGGGATTCAACAGCGTGGCCAGCGACAACACGTTCGTGGGCTACAACAGCGGCATGGCCATCACCACGGGAACGGGCAACGTATTCTTTGGCGCCTATTCCGCGCCCGCGGCCACGACAGGCGGCGCGAATACGATCATTGGGTATATGGCCGGCCAGTCGTCGCTGGTAACCGGCTCCAACAATACGTTCCTGGGGAAAGGGGCCGGCCGACAGGCATCCGGATCGAGCGGCGTCTTTCTCGGTCATCAGGCCGGGTACTACGAGACCGGCTCCAGTAAACTCTTTATCGACAACGTTTCAAGGTCGGACGAAGCCGACGCCCGTGTGAAGGCGCTTGTCTACGGTGTGTTTGCGGCCACGGTTGCTGATCAGCGGCTCTACGCGAATTCAGACCTCGCCGTGGCGGGGAAATTCGGCGTCAACGGAGTGACTCCCGTAGCGAAACAGGCTCACGTGGCGGACCCGTCCGGTGGGTGGACAGTGGACGCGGAGTCGAGATCCGCTATCAACTCAATTCTGAATACGTTGGAAACATTCGGCTTCCATGCGGCCGCATAAATGGGGAGGTTTGGACAGATGGCGAAACAGATGGAGGAACGCAACATTTTTCCCGCGGAGATGCGGGCATATCAACTGTTCCAACGTGCGGGCATGGTGGACGCCAACATGGACGCATATCAAGCGGCCATTCGTTGTAGCGACATGCTCGTAGAAATGGCCACGGCCGTAATCGAGAGCCGGAAAGCTCTGTCCGAAACCCCGAGTAAAGAGAGAGAATCATCATGACATACATACCTGATCGCATTCGCAATCAGCATCCCCCGGATTCTCTGCCTGCAGCGGCGGACCGCATGAACGCCAATTTTGCGGCAATCGCTGCGGAGTTGGAATTCATGTCTCCCTTTCTGCCGCAGTTCCAGGCGCAATATGAATGGCTCGCTTTGGAGCCCGGTAGCCAAACGGTGTTACGTCTGCCTCCGGAGATTCTCGATATCGGCGGACATCGGTATCGTCTTGGTGAGGCTCTGTTATTGGATGTCAACCTCGCTGCTAATTGGGACGATCCCAGTCTGGCTGTCCAGGAGAATCGCAGAGGGAAGGATCTGCGCGTGTACGCCGCATGGCCGGGCAGTGGCGGCCTCGCTCCAGACTACATCCTCAGTGCGAACGCGACGTTTCCGACCGGTAAGGACGCGACGAACAGCCGTGCGCGGGGCGGGTTTCATGGCCTCTGCGCATCCGTGGGGACCATTTCAGGGCATCCCTTCAGTGGCCTCATGAGGGGCGATGTCCATCCGAACAGCATTTGGTGCCCGATCCATCGGCCGGCTGTGGCCCTTCCGAACGGCCTCTTCTACAACCGGTATAACGACCTCTGGGAGACCATCTATCCGCTGTCCGGGACCGGAACATCAACAGTTAGCGCATGGAACGCCGTCATTAGTGATTCGCGTACTTGGGAGCAGGTCAGTGCGGACCTAAATGCCGTATATTTGAGGTTCTTCACCGATCACGAATTTTTCGCCCATGCGAACGGCTCCAACATTCAGACCAATATCTATGGCAGCCAAGATCCAGTGAAGACCGGGAAAATTGGTGTGCCAAAATTCACGGGCTCGGGGCTGAATGACCTCAGTTTGGATCGAGCAAATTGGTGGCACACAAACGAGAACCAGGAGTACGAGGTTCGAATCGCGGCGACCGGCACTCCCGATACTATCCAGCACCGGAAACGCAATTTCGGGGGCACTTGGAGCGATTGGACCACGGGAGTGCCTGTCGTCGCTGGGGCGATCACTATTGCTGACGGGCTGACCGTAGCATTTGGAGCCACGACAGG
>Ga0172375_10001535_pt1 | contig 37049 bp, 27 predicted proteins | sample LakKiv1m_FD_114537 | JGI IMG/M metagenome (GOLD analysis project Ga0172375, IMG submission 114537) | Freshwater microbial communities from Kabuno Bay, South-Kivu, Congo - kab_092012_11.1m | ecosystem: Environmental > Aquatic > Freshwater > Lake | place: Democratic Republic of the Congo... | reverse complement strand
CCACGGATAAAACCCTGGCAAACCGGGGTCGAACCGAAATTCCTGACCTGGCCGAAAGTCCTGCGCACCGAAAAAACGACCCTGCTGGTCTATGGCATTTTCGTGGTTGCAGTGATTCTGAAAGAACTACTGAATGTCCGCTGGTAAAATCTTTATCTCCGCCGGTGAACTTTCCGGCGATTTACATGGCGGCAAACTCGTTGCTGCTCTGAAAAACCTCAATCCCGACCTCTCAGTCAGCGCGATTGGCGGCGACAATATGGCCAATGCCGAAGCGCAATTGCTTTTTCATATCCGCGAAACTTCCTTCATGGGCTTTGCGGAAGTCATCAAACATTTACCATTTATTGCGCGGCTTTTTCGTCAGACCCTGCAACACATCGATGAATTTAAACCGGACGTGGTCGTGCTGATAGATTACCCCGGCTTCAACCTGCGCTTAGCCAAAGCATTGCATTGCCGTAAAATTCCGGTCGTCTATTACATCGCGCCGCAGGTCTGGGCCTGGCATCAGTCTCGCGTAAAAAAAATCCGTCGCTATACCCGCGAAGTGCTTTGCATCCTGCCGTTCGAAGCGCCCTGGTTCAACGTACGCAACGTGAAGGCGACTTACGTCGGACATCCGTTGCTGGACCAGATTGATGCACCCGCGCAAACCACTGTTTTAGATTTTGGCGATGGCCGTCCGCTGCTTGGCCTGTTTCCGGGCAGCCGCCGGCAGGAGGTCGAAAAGCATTTACCATTAATGATCGCAGCTGTTCAGGATATGCGGGCGGAATTACCGGAAATACAGGCCGCCGTGGCGGTCGCCAACGACATCGATCCGACCGTTTATCAGCAACAATTTCAATTTGAGTGGCTGACCTGGCATAAGAACCGCAACCGGCAGCTAATGGCCGCCGCCGACGTCCTGATTATGGCCTCCGGCACGGCCACGCTCGAAGCCACCATCGCCAACAAACCTTTCATCGTCATTTATCGCATGGCGCCGCTATCTTATTGGCTCGGGAAAAAAGTGATCAGGGTGCCATTCATTGCGATTGCCAACCTGATCGCCGGTAAAAAGGGCGTAACCGAGCTGATTCAGCAGGACGCGAACGTCGAAAATATCTCCAGCGAAGTCCTGAAAATCATTCGTGATAATAATTATGCCAATCAAATGCGTATTTTCATGCAGGATGTTAACCGGCAATTGGGCGAACCGGGCGCTTCCACTCGCGCCGCCCGTATAATTCTGAATTATTTACCTAATCAGGTCCGTTAAAATGAATCTCGGTTTCCTGAAATGTCTGCTACTTCCCGTGGCTGGACTTTACGATCTGATAACGAAATCCCGCAATTTATTATATGACCATAGTATCTTTAAAACCATAAAAATGCCAGTCCCGGTCATCGCCGTCGGCAATATCACGGCGGGCGGCACCGGAAAAACTCCGTTTGTGATCGCAATGTCAAAATTCCTTTCAGGAAACGGTTACCGGGTCGCGGTCGTCACCCGCGGCTACCGGCGTCAGTCAGAGGGACAGGTGATTGTCTCCGACGGTCGACAGGTTCTCGCCACTCCGTCTCAGGCTGGTGACGAACCTTATCTGATCGCTGAAAAATTGCCCGGAACCGTCGTAATCGCCGACGCCGACCGGGTCGCCGCCGCGCACACGGCTATCGATAAATTCGACTGCAACGTGATTGTGGCCGACGACGCGTTTCAACACCGGAAACTCGGACGGGAGCTCAATATCGTGCTCTGGGATTCGCACACTCCGCCGGAGCATGAGCGCCTGTTGCCGTTCGGGCGGTTAAGAGAATCCTGGCGTGGATTGCGGCGGGCAGATATTCTGGTTTTCTCCAAATCGGACGAAATAATTGCAGACCAAAAATTATATTTGCAGAAATATAATTCCCAAATGCTGTTTTGCGCGGCGCCTTTGATCGTTGGCGGACTCAGTGATTTATCCGGAAACATCCTATCGGCCGCGAAAGTCATGGGAAAAACCATGCTGGCCTTTTGCGGTCTGGGAAATCCGGCTCAATTCGAGGCAACTGTCCAAAAATTGAATCCGGCCGATATTATTTTCCGGCAATTTTCCGACCATTATAAGTATTCGGTCAACGATCTCCGGCAATTGCTCGCCCTGGCCGATCATTACCAATGTGATTTCCTGTTAACTACAGAAAAAGATGCCATCAACTTACCGGAACCGGAGATGGATTCCAGCAAAATCCTGATCCTGAAAATCGAACTAAAATTGGATGAAAAAATAAAGGCGGCCGTTCTGGAAAACTTGCCGCCTTCAACAAATTCTGTTACTAATTAACTACTTTACGGCTACATAAATCAAGGCCACCAGCGCCAGTAGTGAGATTGTATCGCGCAGGAATGAGAGCCGGCGTGTACCAGGATTATTGAAAACGTGGATCTGAAATTCCTGGAGCGTGCTCCAACCATGTGAATCGACGACTTCAAGGACGACGTCATTGACGCCTTTCTGGGCTTTGCGCGGCGTCCAGACGATAATACCGGTTGCCGGATCGAAATTGGCATATTTCGGCAGGCGCATGGCTTTGTAGGTCAGTTTGTCGCCGTTAGCATCTTCGGCTTCGAGCTGGTATTCGTATTTTAAATTGGTCAGCGCCACCGGCTTGGGTACTGAAAGGATTTTCGGTTTGACATTGACAAAAACCCGTTTTTTCTGAACATCCTGAGCCATACCGTCACTGACTTTAATCGTAAAAGAATGACTGTTGATCTGCAGGTCGGTCGGCCGCCATGAAATCACGCCCTGCGGAGAAATCAGCATGCCCTCGGGAGCTTTCAATAACTCATAGATCAGCTTGCTGTCGGTATTCAGGTCGGCGACTTTAACTTCGTATTGCCAGAGCGTATTGACATAAGCATTGGAATCCGGGCTCGAGGTGATATTCGGCGGATAATTTACGTAGACCTGGACATGTTCTTCGGCTGAAAAATATCCATCGGTGACCGTATACGAAATTGGCTGAAAATCAAATTGACTGGCCGTCGGAGTCCATTGGATCAGCCCTTCTCCGCTCATGGTCAATCCGGCCACGGGATCTTTAGGATTAAAAGTATAGAAATAACGCCGTACCGGTACAGAAATCTTCGGCGTGCTTATATTCAGGTTGCTGAAAAACGATTCGACAATCTGTTTGGGTTCCAGTCCTTTAGCCGTTTGCAGGTTATAGACGAATATGACCTTATTACTGTCTTCGAGAATGTCCTGAAACAGGTTTTTCGGAGCGCCACTCAGATTGGCGGGCGTCACTGTCAGGGGAAAAGTCTTGCGATAACGTTCAATATACTTGCCGATGTTTCTGCGAACGGCTTCGTCCAGAATCCGGGTTTCGAGAATTCCGGTCTGCCGCCAGTTTTCCACGCGCGGTGAAAGCCCGCAGCCAACCAGAAATGCACCTTTGTTATTGTCGTTGACGACGGGTTGGTAAGAATATTTTTTACCAATGGCAGTCTGATTAGGCGCCGTGGACTGGATACTGACCGGATGATTGACGAACAGCGCGAAAGCCAGATTTCCGGTGTCATAACCATCACTGACTTCGAGCAGAAAATCATACCAGTCGGCTTGTTCGAACGACGGCTTCCAGAAGATTTCCCCATTCGGACTGACAGTGGCCCCGGCCGGGCAATTGATTAATTTATAGGAAATAGCGGCATCGCGATTGTCATCGCGTACTTCTATCTGGCAGCGGAAGGTTTCACCGATCTGGATAATATCGCGCGGTGGTATGATCGTTGCGATTTTAGGGATATTGTTGACATAAACCGTAAAAGTCCGCAATTCTTTCTTGCCACCCCAGGAAATAGTCGCCGATACCTTATGCAAACCGAGCTGTGAATCGGCCGGCACCCAGGTAAATAATTTATTGGCCAGATCAAATCTCATTCCGGGCGGCGTATCGACATTAACGCTCAGGTTCCGGGTATCGTCCAGACTCAGGTCGGGAATATTCAGAGTGTTGCGCATCGATTCTCCCGGATGCACCAGAACATCCGGTTTGTAGACTTTCCGGCCGGGAGACGAAACCGCCGGCTTGCCGGCTCCCCCACCAAGCGGCGACAAACCGATTTCCTCGCCTTCCAGACCAGCCAACTGCCGGTTAAGTAATTCTATTTCGGATAAGGGCGTTTCATCGGCCGGTTCGGAAGTTTTAATGGTATCGGCCTGAGCTAAAAGCGAATCGACCGCCTCCAGAACCGTCTCTACTAAATTTTCCTCGGTCAAAGGATTCGTCTCTTCCAGAAACCAGAAACATAATCCGTGCTGGTTAAAACTCTGATGGATAAAGGGCGCCACAATCGCTCCGGTACCTTTTCCGGAAGATGAAATCACCGGCGCAATTGCCAGATAATTAATATTATTCAAAACCGGGTTGGAATAAAGACGCGGTTCATACGATTTCAGATCGGATAGCTTACCGTGTAGGCTGTATTCATACCGGAAAATATCGGCGCTGGCGGATTTGACACAAACAATTTCCGCCAGATTATTACCATCAGTATCGATCAGATCAAGCGCAGATATCTTTACATCCTGTGGAATCAATAAAGCCGTTTGAAAAGAGCCTGATTCATTCCATAAAATCTGGGCGCCGCCATTGCGCATTGGCAGCACAAATTCGACAAATCCATCGCCATCCAGGTCTCCGGCGGCAATCTGGTTCAGATCGAATTCCTTGCGATTTATTCCGGAAAACACGTGATTTAATAACGGTTTCTTCAAATCCGGCGTGTAGATCTCAACTTCCAGGTTCTGCTTCCCGCCAAAAATAATAATCTCTGCGCCGGCCGAAGCATCCGCTTCAGCCACCATAGCCCGAAAAGGTTGCAGCCCAAGCAATACGCGCAAATTATCAGCATAACCAAGAACTTTCAACCTGGGATTGTCGGCATCGGGTCCCCTGGTAATAATACTGACGTTCCGACCCGGTCCGGCGGATGAAATCACGAAATCAACCTGTCCGTCACTGTTGATATCTCCGGCGCTGAGATACGTCGGCCGCGGCCGGATCGTAAAAACGGAGTCGGACGTCATCCGCGCGGTCGGAGTGGGACTGAAACCATCGGAATAATCGAAAAACAATAACCAGCCAGGTTTGGGATCCAGTCCGGTTTCGGTGATATTCAACACCGCCGCTAAAACCGGTTTGCCGCCCTGATTGCCGTCAGCCACAACCACGTCGGTAAAATCCCCTTTGATATCTTGTGGCAGGTTATAGCGCCACAGAATTGTCAGATCGCCCGTTCCGGATTCCTCGAGATGTACCAGATAGGTACTGCGTGGTACAAGCGAGCCCCGCTCATCAACCAAACCGGCAATTCCGATCACATCTAAGTTGTCATCATTGTCAAAATTAAAACCGCCGGCAACTTGGAGTAAAACCGTATTACTCTGCTTAAACGGAAATATTTCCGGTTCCCGGGACTGACCCATTAAGGCGCCGGCGATTCCCAAAATCGCCAGACTCGCCACAAAAACGGAAGTTATCTTAGACCTCATCTTTGTTTTCCAGATATTTCATTAATTAAAATGTCTTACCATTGCCAAGAATATATTCGCGTCCCGAGAAAAAATCAAGCAAAAAAGTATTTTCACCGATTTCTTTTAAAAACTAAATCTATTTGAAATAATGCGATTTACACGCCCCATTTAAAGCAAAAAATTAAAATTGCCGGCCGGGTATGCGCATTGAGGTCAGATTTTATATCAAAATATTGTACCTCGAAAGCATCTGACCACTTTATCTTGATTGTATTTTTACCGGCTGCTTTTTTCAGATTAAACCGGTCTTTCCGGCCCAGATGGTGAACATCTTTTTTGATGACGAGGTGTTTTATTCTCTAAAAAGTAGTTTGAAAATCGACTCGAAATCCGTAAAATCCGCCGTAAATTGTGAAGGCATTGTGTTCAAAACCACGATTTCCTGTAAGATACCGGAAGTTTTTACCTCAAAAGAATGGAAAATAAAGCATGCGAGTTCTGACGCTTAATTCGGGCAGTTCGTCCGTAAAGTATCAATTTATCAACACCGAAACCCGGGAAGTATTATGCAAGGGACTGGTCGACCGGATCGGCCTGAAAGGAACTATTTTAACCCACAAGCGCTGTGACGGACACCAGGTTGTCATTACCGACAATATCGTCGATCATCAGACTGCCGTGAATTTTATCTTCGACATCCTGATCGATAAGAATCATGGCGTTGTAAGCAGCCTGGCGGAAGTGGAAGCGATTGGTCACCGCCTGGTACATGCCGGCGCTAGTTTTAAACAATCCGTATTGATCAATACGGCCGTACGCGAGAAGCTCTATGAATGTATCGAATTCGCTCCGCTCCACAATCCGCCCAATATCAAGGGAATCGAAGCCAGTCTGAACAAATTGCCCGACACTCCGAATGTCGGCGTGTTCGATACGACCTTTCACGTCAATATGCCTGACTATGCTTACACCTATGCCATTCCTTATATATATTATGAGAAATATGGAATCCGGCGCTACGGATTTCACGGCAGCTCCCATTTTTATGTTTCCCGGCGCGCAGCTGAACTCACCGGCACATCTATCGAGAAACTAAACATCATTACGTGTCATCTCGGCAACGGGAGCAGCATTGCAGCCGTCAGAGGTGGTATCTCCGTAGATACTTCGATGGGGTTTACGCCTTTGGAAGGATTGGTAATGGGCACCCGCTGCGGCGACATCGATCCCGGTCTGATTTTTACGATCGCCGACCGGGAGAAATTTACCGTCGAACAGGCAAATGCCTTCTTCAATAAACAATGCGGCATGAAAGGACTGACCGGGCTTTCCAGTGACATGCGTGAGATCGAAACGGCCGCGCTGGAAGGCAACCAGCACGCCCGCCTGGCCTTAGACGTGTTCTGTTACCGGGTAAAAAAATACATAGCGTCTTACGTTGGAGTGTTAAACGGAGCCGACCTGATCGTCTTTACCGGTGGAATCGGTGAAAACTCAAATTTTGTCCGCGAACACTCTTTGACTAATCTCGAGAACCTGGGCATTCGGCTCGACACCGTCAAAAACAAGTCAATCCGCGGCGTTGAGAGTGTGATAAGCAGCCCGGAATCGAAAATACAGGTCATGGTAATTCCGACCAATGAGGAATTGGTGATCGCTTTGGAAACCGAAAGAATCATCAAAACCAGCCTTTGAGGCCGTTTTTTTGCATTTTTTTATCAATAAAGATGAAATATTTCGCTTTCCGACGGAAGAATATCTTGACATTTTAATTTTTGTCTCTTAACATTTACCCATAAAAATGTAGTAACAAACTTTAGGAGGAAATTACAATGGCTGAAAAAGTTGCAAAAAGTAACGTAAAAAAGGAAAAGGGGTACCTCTATTACCTCGACAAAAACGGTAATGTGGCTCGTTCGAAGATGGCTCGCGGCGGCAATAAAGGCGGCGGCGCCGAAGTCGTAGCAAAGACCGGTGTAAAAAGAGAAGAAGGTTATCTCTATTTTATCGATAAGAATGGAGACGTCTCTCGCGCCAAAATGGCTCGCGGCAGAAAGTAAAACAAGCCGAAATTCTGCTTTTATTATTCATCAAAAGACTCCGTTGCCCAACGGAGTCTTTCGTTTTATTTAAAATAGGCTTATTTTTAGGAAGGTTTTTATGGTGATGATATGAATGACCAAAAATTGACACGGAAGGACTGGAATCTGCTGGCGATCTGCGCGATCTTGCTCTTAGTTTCCGTTTTCTATCTCGGTCGTAATTACCGGAAAGCGTTCCCGGCCTATGACATAAAATTCGAACTGACCCGCGCCGAAGCCCGCACCGAAGCCGAAAGATTCCTGAGCCGTCAAAACATCGATTTGAACGGTTACCGCCACGCCGTGATTTTCGATTATGATGAACTTTCCAAAATATTCATCGAAAAAGAAGTCGGTCTGGAAGAGGGTTCCCGTCTTATCAACGAAGATTTCCCCATCTGGCGCTGGTCAAACCGCTGGTTCCGGCCGCTCTCCCGCGAAGAATTCAGGGTCAGCCTGACTCCCAATGGTAAAATAACCTCCTTCGAACACGTTCTGCCGGAAGAGGCACCTGCCCTCCGCATATCGGTCTCGGCCGCCCGAAAACTCTGTCAGGAATTTTTAAGCACGACTATGCGGATGAGTCCCGACGATTGGGAATTCCTGGAAGAAAAAACCGATCAGAAACCCAACCGCGTCGATTTCATCTTTACATATAAAAAGAAAGGCCTCGAAATTTTTAACGCGACGTACCGGCTGGATGTCGGCGTACAAGGCGACCAGATTGGCAAATACCATGAATACTGGAAACTACCCGAACAATGGTTGCGGAGTTACCAGCACATGCGCTCGCTTAATTCGACAACGGCCTTATCGGCGGATATATTTTTCCTGTTGCTCCTGATTGCAGCGCTGATTGTTTTCATTATTCATCTCAGCCGTAAAAACGTCCATCTCAAGACGGCGCTGTGGTTTGGGTTCGTCACTTTCGTCCTGCAATTCGTCAGCCAGATCAATGAGCTGCCCGTTAAAATCTATGCTTTTGATACTAATCAGTCGCTGGGCAATTATTACGGCGACTATTTTATCCAGACTTTCATAATTGCATTGCTTTACGGACTTTTAGTAGTAGTAATTACCGGCGCCGGCGAGACACTTTACCGGAGAGCGCATCCCGATCACTGTGCCCTGCCGAAAATTTTCAGTCCCGCCGGAATCCGTACCAAATCATTTCTGACCAATTCCATTTTCGGAATGACCCTGGCGGTAGTCTTTATTGCCTTCCAGACCTGTTTTTATCTGATCGCCAATCATTTCGGCACCTGGTCGCCGGCCGAAGTGACTTACTCCGATGTGCTGAATACCTATTTTCCGTGGATTTTCGTCCTGCTGATCGGATTTACGCCCGCCGTTACTGAAGAATTCACCTTCCGCTTATTTGCGATACCCTTTATCGGCCAGAAGACCCGCTCTAAGATATTAGCCGTCCTGATTCCGGCCCTCATTTGGGGTTTTGCACACGCCAATTATCCGAATCAGCCATTTTGGATCCGGGGGGCCGAGGTCAGCCTGTTCGGGATTTTCATCGGGATGATCTTCATGCGGTTCGGTATCCTGACGGTACTGGTCTGGCATTATACGATCGACGCTCTCTACACGGCCACCTTTTTAGTCAGGACTGGCCAACCCTATTTGGTCGTCACCGCTTGTCTGACGGCCGGCCTGATAATTTTGCCGGTTCTGTATAACCTCTACTGTTTTATGCGGAAAAGGCAATTTGCAGATGTTTCCGGTCTACTCAACGGTGGTGTTGATTTTACTACGGAAGCGCCTGAAATTATTCTGCAAGAAATCCCGACTACCCAGGAAATCCCGACGTACAACAATTTTTCTCGGCGAAAAGTGCGCACCGGCTTGATATTGAGCGCCATATTTCTGGCGGTTCTGTTTATACCGGTCCAAAAAGTCGGCGAGTTTTACCATTATCCGGTTCCTAAAAATGAAATCCGGCGTACGGCCGTTGAATATTTGGCGGCTAAGGATATCAACACCAAGGACTTTCAAACCGCCATCGGTCTGAATCAAAACTACGATCCGTTGGCGGGCCAATATATTATCGAGCACTCGTCCGTAAAACATTTTAACCTGATCATGGCGCAATTCCGGCCCGATCTGGCAACCTGGGAGATACGGTTTTACAAACCGGGTGAACGCGACGAGTACCGCATCCAGGTTAATCCAATGGATAATGCGGTTGTGGCTTTCAATCATATTCTGGATGAAAACGCCCCGGGAGCTCATTTGACCAAGGCCCGGGCTCAGGCGCTTGCCGAAGAATTTTTAACACATCATAAGTTCAATCCGGAAGACTTCAAACTGGCCGAATCCAATTCCAAAGCACAGCCCAATCGCACCGACTATAACTTTATCTGGGAATCGCTGGAAAACCATCCGGCCAGCTTAGGTGAAGCCCGTCTGCGCCTGAAAGTCAGCGTACGCGGCGCCGAAATTGCCGCTTATGCAACTGACTACAAAATTCCCGAGGAATGGCAGTTAGCCCAAACCCGCCATACAACCCTGCAATCAGTTATGACCGGACTCCAAATCGTTATACTGATCCTGATAATTTACCGGGCGGTGGTGTTCCTGTTTAGAAGACGGCAACCCGGTTTCAGTGGTTGGCGTCCGGCGCTGCGAATCGCTCTGTACATATCAGGTTTGACGATTATAGCCAGCCTGCTGAATCGTTCGGCGGCGATGTTGAATTATGATACCAGTTGGTCGCTGATGAACTGGAATTTTCTGTGGTTTATGTTGATTGTCCTGAAAGCAATCGGGGTGGCGCTGATCGGTGTGTTGATGCTTTCGTCGATTGGACTCTTGTTTCCGGAAACCGGCCAGACCCTGCGAAAGGCGGTCCGATCGCAATCCACCCGGGATGCCCTGCTGGCGGCGCTGGTTCTCACTACCGGACTCTTAGCCTGCGGCCGGATTGCCGATGTACTCACCAATCTGATTCATCCCGAAACGCTGGCCGGATATTTCGCAGAAGCCGGGCTGGAAAACTCAATTTTCCCGTTCTTCAATGCCGCTTTTGCCATCTTTATTAAATCCATCCTCGTGCTTGGCGTCATTGCGATTGCCGGATTTTTACTTAAAAATCTAATTCGCGGGAAGAGCTTACAGATTGGGGCAATTCTCGTTCTGACTGCGGTTTTCGTTCCGGATAATTATTACTCGTTTGCCGGATATTTAGCCGGTTATCTGCGACTGGGACTGCCCTTGTTATGGCTATTCCTGGGGTTGAAATATTTTGCCGGGCCGAATCCGTTGGCTTATTTATATGCCGCCATCGGATATTTCACGGTCAGCACGATCGTCGGTCTGCTGACGGCCGGCTCGCCGAACGGACGTTCGGCCGTTGTGCTGTTAATCATTATCGGAATGATTTTAATTATATGGCTTGTCACTGAAAAACGCGACTTGAATCTAAAATATTTAGTGAAACGATATCTGAAATAATCAGTCAAGGATAAGCAATGGAAAGCCAAAACGCCGACCTCCAAAAATCGAAATTCTCCTGTGAGTTTGAGAACGATCCGGCTCTGACGGCCGACATCGCGACCACTTCACCGGCGGTTCAACATTTTATAAAGGATCTGTGCGAAAAAATCGGCCAGCTTTCCAAGATCGGCGCCGCCCTTTCCGCCGAACACAATTTGCCGATTCTGCTCCAGATGATCTTAGACGAAGCCCGCCGCTTTACGAATGCCGACGGCGGAACGCTTTACATGATGAGTGAGGATGGCAAGACCCTGAATTTCGAAATCGTCCAGACCGGCTCGCTCAACATCAAGATGGGCGGCACCTCCGGCAACCCGATCAACTGGTACCCGGTGCGCCTGTATCTGGCGGACGATCGGCCCAACCACGCCATGGTTTCGGCGCATGTCGGTTTGACCGGTGAAATCGTCAACATTCCCGACGTTTATGATGTCGAGGGATTTGACTTTACCGGCACGCGGGCTTTTGACAATAAAACCGGCTACCGCTCCAAGTCGATGTTGGTAGTTCCGATGCGTAATCACGAAGACGAGATCATCGGCGTCCTGCAGATTCTGAATGCCCAGGATCCGTTGACCGGCGCGGTCACGCCTTTCTCGGCTTCCGACCAGAGTCTGATTATCTCGCTGGCTTCACAAGCCGCCGTAGCCATTACCAATACCCGTCTGATTCACGATCTGGAGAATTTATTCGAGTCCTTTATTCAGGTCATTGCCTCCGCGATCGACGAAAAATCGCCTTACACCGGCGGTCATATCGAACGGGTCGCCGAGCTGACCATGCAGATCGCCCAGACCGTCAACGAAATCAAGTACGGCAAATATGCCGATTTCTTCATGAACAGCGACCAGTTGAAGGAATTGCGGATTTCAGCCTGGATGCACGACATCGGCAAGATCACCACGCCGGAATATGTCGTCGATAAATCAACCAAACTGGAAACGATTTACGACCGGCTGAATACCATCCAGACGCGTTTCGAGATTCTCAAGCGCGACATCAAAATCAATCTGCTCGAAAAGTACTGTGTGCCAAATTGTGAATCTTCCTGGCGCAACGGCAGCTTCCTGGCAGAATATGCTCAGAGCATTAAAACTTTACAGGATGATTTTAATTTCATCCGCACTGCCAACGTCGGCGGCGAATTCATGGCGCCCGAAAAACAGGAGCGCGTCCGCCAGATGGGCCGAACCGAATTTGAAGTCGACGGGCAAAAGCAACCGCTTCTGACCACGGAAGAGATTGAGAATCTGTGCATTCCGCGTGGAACATTGAGCGACGCCGAACGGCAGGTCATCAACAATCACGTCGTCGTCACGATAAAAATGCTCGAGAAATTGCCCTATCCGAAAAAACTGCGGCGTGTGCCGGAATTTGCCGGCGGCCACCATGAAAAATTAGACGGAACCGGCTACCCCAATCATCTCACTGACGCCCAACTTTCGGTACAGGCCAGGATCATGGCACTGGCAGATATTTTCGAAGCCCTGACCGCCCGCGACCGTCCTTATAAAAAGGGCAAAACGCTTTCGGAAGCCATGAAAATCATGGGCTTCATGGCCCGCGATAAACACATCGACCCGGAACTTTTCCGGATTTTCGTGCAGGAAAAAATCTACCTCACCTACGCTCAGAAACACATGGACCCGGCCCAGATCGATGAGATCACAATCGATCCGGCGACCATAAAATAAACCTGGATTTTTCTATTTGACTGCTCCCGTTAAACGCAATCAACAGATTGAAATTACTATTGAAGACCTGGCTTTCGGCGGGCAGGGGCTGACCCGCATCGGCGATTTCGTGATTTTCTTTCAACGCGCCGGCATTCCCGGCCAGCAAGTCCAGGCGCGTATCAAGCGTATCAAGGGAAATTATGCCGAAGCAGTAATCGAAGCCGTACTCGCAAAAAGCCCGTTTGAAATCGAGGCGCCCTGCCCGTATTTCCGGGATTGTGGCGGCTGTCGTTTTCAGAATCTGCCGTACGAACGTCAAACCGGCTATCTCGCGCAACAAGTCGCCGGGCTATATCGTCATCTCGGTGGTTTTGAGAATGTCCCGATCGATCCGCTTATTCCGGCCGGAGAGCCGTTGCGCTACCGCAATAAAATGGAATTCGCCTTTTCGGATAAACGCTGGCTGGTAAAAGATGATGACCTGAGCCGACCGACCGATTTTGCCCTGGGCCTGCGCACTCCCGATAATTTTTACAAGGCCATCGATATTGACGATTGCCTGATCGCCTCTCCGGAAACAGCGATTATAATTCCTCTCGTGCGCGATTTCGCCCGCGAGCACGGCCTGAAACCCTACAATTTTAAAAATCACACCGGCTATCTGCGACACCTGATGGTTCGCAAAGGCGTGGCGACTGACCAACTAATGATTAATTTCATAACGGCCGGCGATACCCCCGAACTCCTCCGGCCGTTGGCGCAAATCCTGACCGAACGCTTGCCAAATATAGCTTCGATTGTCAACACGGTCTCCTATAGCGTCAGTGGTACAACGAGTGGAGAAAAGACTCGTCGGCTGGCCGGGCAGGATTACATCACCGATAAAATCGGCGATCTGACGTTCAAAATCTCGCCTGAATCCTTTTTCCAGACCAATACCCGGATGGCAAAAATACTCTACGACATCGTCAAACAATTGGCCCGGCCGCAATCGCACCAGGTTATCTGGGATTTATATTGCGGGGCCGGCAGTATCACACTGTATCTGGCGCGTGAATGCCGGGAAGTGATCGGCCTGGAAGTCATCGTGTCCGCGATCGCCGATGCCCGCGAAAACGCCCGGATAAATAAAATCAATAACGCCACCTTTATACACTTTGACCTCGAAAAACAAATCCGTACTGATGCGGCTGCTCTGGAAAATCTACCCAAACCAGATATCATTATCGCCGATCCGCCGCGCGGCGGGCTGACTCCGGCGCTGATTGCTGCTGTCCGTACCTTTCAACCGGCTCAAATAATTTATGTTTCCTGTAATCCGGCCAGCCAGGTGCGCGACCTCAAAGACCTGACCGCCGAAAATTCCTATCGGATAACCGCCGTCCGGCCGGTCGATATGTTCCCGCACACGCCGCACATTGAGGTCGTTGCCGCCCTGGAACGGCTTTAACTATCCCGGTTTTAAAAATCCTTGTTGACATTCGCAATTATCCTGATTAAAATCAGTCTGAGAGATTTAATCTAAAACAGGAGATATTTTATGGAAACCGTAGATAATGGATTGGGCGTTCAGACGATTTTCGTCGATAGCAAATTCGACACCGTGACCGCTCCGGCGATTGAAAAAGCCATGCTGGCCGCGGTCAATGGCGGAGTTCGTAAGATGATCTGTAATTTCGAACGCTGTGATTATATTTCGAGCATGGCGTTACGGGCCGTATTGAACGTGGCCAAAACCCTGCAAAAGAACGGCGGACAGTTTATTCTCTGCAGTTTGTCGGCCTACATTCTGGAAATTTTCGAACTGGCGGGGTTTACCCGGATTCTGACCATCGTTGATAATCAACAGACGGCTCTCGCAAAACTGAGCGCCTGAAATAAGAAAGGACTTCCCGATGAAATTAAAATTTGGCGATGTACTACTAAAATATTTGGAAGCCGAAGGTGTCGAATATGTTTTTGGCGTACCGGGAACAACCGTTGTGCCCTTTCTGTCGGCTTTCAACCGCTCTCAGACAATCCGGCCGATCCTGGCCAAACATGAGGAAGGCGCGGCTTTCATGGCAGACGGCTATGCCCGCGTTAAAAATACGATCGGCGCCTGTTTCTCGACCTCCGGGCCAGGTGCGACCAACCTGGTGACCGGCGTGGCCAATGCCTTTATGGACAATGTTCCCATGTTGGTAATAACCGGCCAGGTTGACACGGTTATGCAGGGCAAAGGCGCTTTTCAGGATTCTTCCAAAGAGGGTATCGATTCGGTGAAAATGTTCGAGCCGATCACGAAATCCTCCTCGATGATTATCAATTCGCATAAAGCGATCGAGGATCTGCAATCCGCTTTGCGGCGCGCTTTGACCGGAAAAAAAGGCCCGGTGCATCTGACGATTCCGAAAGACATTCAGGGCGCCGAAGTGGAATTCAACGAAGTCGCGCCGGCGAGTTACCGCTTCAGGCCGGAATATTTCGACCGGCGCTTAGTTATTAATGCCGTCGAGGAATTGGTCAACGCTAAGTGTCCGGCAATTCTGATCGGTTCGGGAGCCGTGGCTTCCGGCGCCTGCGCCGAAATTTCAGAATTGGCCGAAATGCTCAGTATTCCGGTTGCTACTACGCCCAAGGCCAAAGGGGCTTTCCCGGAAAATCATCCCCTGGCACTCGGGGTTCTCGGCTTGTGCGGTTCGCCGCTGGCGGAAGCCTTCCTTAAATCCGACGAAATCGACGTCCTTTTAATTATCGGCGCCGGCCTGAATCAAATGACGACTATGTCCTGGGATCCGCATCTCGCGCCTTCCAAATGCCTGATTCATGTCAATATCGATCCGACCGAAATCGGCAAATCCTATACGACGCACATACCGTTGGTCGGCGACGCCCGTACGATTATCAGTGAAATGAATTTCCGTTTCCTGCGCTACGCCGGCGAACTCGAAGACACCTGGAAAGAGCGCGAAAAAATCCTGCTCCGTTTCCGTAGTCATACCGGAATGTACACCGATCCGGAAAAACTGCATTCGGACGCCATGCCACTCAAGCCGCAGCGCCTGATAAATGATTTGCAGGAGAGTTTGCCGGATGACGCCGTTCTCTTCGTCGACGTCGGTAATTCGATTACCTGGGCTACGCATTACATGCAGATCAAACGCCCCGGATCATTGATCACTCCCTTTGGGATGCTGAGCATGGGTTACGGAATCGCCGCTTCGATCGGCGGGAAGTTAGCCGCCGGCAATCGTCCGGTAGTCTGCGTGGCCGGGGACGGCTGCTTTTTGATGAACGGGATGGAGATAGCCACGGCTGTCAGCAATGAAATACCGATGGTTTTCGTCATAGTGCGCAACAATAAACTCGGATTAGTAAACGATCTGCAAACCTTCGTCCTCGGTAAAAACACCGTTGCCACCCGTTTTAAACCGATTGATGCCGCCAAAGTCGCCGAAGGACTCGGCGCCGAAGCCTATAAAGCCGATAAACCCGGTGAGCTGAAAACCATCCTGCCGCAGGCCATCAGTTCCGGTAAAGTGGTCGTGATCGATTGTTTCGTCGATCCCGAAGAGATTCCACCACTGGTGCCATTCGTCGAAGGTATGAAAAATTTCGCTCAGCGCATCGACTTCGCGTAATCAGTCACTTCAAATTAATTGCCGTGTAAAACGCGGAATAAACTAACTCGCAGAACAGCCTGTCCAAGCTGTTCTGTATTTTTTCTAACCAACGGCACTTTATGCTTGTTTTGTGGACGCTGTAGGATTCGAACCTACGACCCCCGCCTTGTAAGGGCGATGCTCTAACCAGCTGAGCTAAGCGTCCGAGAAGTTAAAAAGCGGGCAAATTTAAACAAATAAAATCAAACCGGCATTTATTTTCTGACCGCCAGGTCTAAAACTTCCGACATTTCCTTAACAAAATCGAAGCGCATTTCGCTTTTAATCTGCTTTGGAATCTCAATTAAGTCTTTACGGTTCTGCTCGGGTAAAATTACGCGGCGCAGGCCGGCGCGGTGGGCCGCCAGTACTTTTTCCTTTATACCGCCGATTGGCAGAACGGCTCCGCGTAAAGTGATTTCCCCGGTCATGGCCAGGTTGTCTTTAACCTTGCGTTTCTTCAGCAGCGAATAAACCGCCGTCAGGATCGTCACACCCGCCGACGGTCCGTCTTTCGGTATCGCTCCGGCCGGAACGTGAATATGAATGTCGGTTTTCGCAAAGGCCTCTTCGTCGAGCCCCAGTTCAACCGCATTGGAACGAATATAACTCAGGGCGGCCTCGGCCGATTCCTTCATCACATCTCCGAGCTGCCCGGTCAGACTAAGTTTGCCGGTACCGCGCATGCCGGTAGCTTCGATGAATAAAATATCGCCGCCGACCGATGTCCAGGCCAAACCGATCGATACGCCCGGTTTGGATAAGCGCTCGGCAATGTCGATAAAGAACCGCTGCGGACCGAGATAACTCTCGACGGCTTTCTCGTCGATATCGTATTTCTTTTTCCGTTTATTGGTAGCCACTTCGCGGGCAACCTTGCGGCAAACGTTGGCTATTTCACGTTCGAGATTACGGACACCGGCTTCACGCGTGTAACTGTTGATGATAAAGCGGACGGCCTTGTCGGTGAATTCGATTCTCGTAACATTCAGGCCATGCTCTTTAACCTGTTTCGGTATTAAAAATGTTTTAGCGATATTGAGTTTTTCTTCCTCGATGTAGCCGCTGAATTCGAGCATTTCCATACGATCCTTCAGGGCTGGCAGAATCGTATCGACCATGTTCGCCGTCGCGATGAACATGGTTTTCGACAGATCGTAAGTCACCTCGAGATAGTGATCGCTGAAGGAAGAATTTTGTTCGGGATCGAGCACTTCCAACAGGGCGGAACTCGGATCGCCGCGGAAATCGGCCCCGACTTTATCGATTTCATCCAGCATAAAAATCGGATTGCTGGATTCAGACTTGCGCAGGCTTTGCAAAATCCGGCCCGGCAGAGCGCCGATGTACGTCCGGCGGTGACCGCGGATTTCGGCTTCGTCGCGTACGCCGCCGAGCGAGATGCGTACGAACTTGCGTCCCATGGCCCGCGCGATTGATTTGCCCATCGAGGTTTTACCGACTCCGGGCGGGCCGACGAAACAGAGGATCGGGCCTTTGACGCTGGCGTCGGGATCCTGTTCCTGCTTCAGTTTGCGGATCGCCAGATATTCCACGATCCGGTCTTTGACTTTTTCAAGACCGTAATGATCTTCGTCTAAGATTTTCTGCGCGTCTTTGATATCGACATTATCGTTCGTATAGACGCCCCACGGTAAATCCACTAACCAGTCCAGGTAGGTTCGTGATACTGTATATTCCGGGGAAGCCGCCGGAATTTTCTTGAGCCGGTCAAGTTCTTTCTCGGCGATCTTGCGGGCTTCGTCGGTCATCTTGGAAAGGGCGATTTTTTCTTCCAGTTCCTGTAATTCCAGAGAACCTTCGTCATCGCCCAGTTCCTTGCGGATGGCTTTCAGCTGTTCACGCAGGAAATATTCGCGTTGGGTTTTGGAAATTTCGTCCTGGACTTCCGATTGAATCTGGTCACCCAGCTGAATGCGCTGGATTTCACGATTGAGGATCACGGTTGCTTTCTCGAGACGCTTGCGAACATCCAGTTCCTCCAGGATTTCCTGTTTTTCGGTGATCGGAACATTCAGCAGGTGAATCACGCGGTCAATCAGACGACCGGGGTGCTGGAACGATGAAAATATCGAGGTCTGTTCTTCGCTCAAATAGGAAGCGATTTTACTTAATTTCTGATAAAGCTGCTTGATATTGGCGAGCATGGCGTCGATTTCAATGCCCGGCTGATAAATTTCCTGGGCTTTCAGGATCGCGCCTTTGAAATACGGGTCGACCTGGATATATGATTGAATTTTAGCGCGCTCCAGCCCCTGAACGATGGCGCTTTTACTGCCGTCCGGCATGTTAAAAATTTTCAATACCTGGGCAATCGCACCCCATTCGAATAAATCTTCCTTTTCCGGATTTTCGAGCGAGCCCTCTTTTTGGGCGACCACGACGATGCGTTTCTTGGATTCGGGCAGCTCTTCAATCAGCCGCAATGAGCGTTCCCGTCCGATATAAATCGGGATGACCTGCTGCGGAAAAAGCACCGTATTGCGCAGAGCCATGATCGGCAGGATTTCCGGTACGCCCAGCGGCGAATCCGGTTTTAAATTGTTGTTGTCTGTATCCGACATTTTCTCAGTAACCTTTCAAATTTTCATTAATCCGATCTTCAACCGACCCGGTCAATCTCATTTAGAAGCGAGATAACCCTAAACGTTACGGCATAATCGCCTTCTTTGGAGCGCCCGGCGATGGCCGGCCAGAGGCCCGAAGGCAATTGCTGGCTGACTAACCAGTTCAGGGCTTTTTTGAAATTGGGATGTTCGTGACATTCCGGCAACGGCGCCAGGGCTTCCAGAAACCGCAGCGTGCCGCCCCGGAAAAGGCCGTTCTCCGAATATTCGATGTATAAATGGCTCCAGGCATCCGGCTCGGGAAAGAGCGTCGTGTGATTTTGTTCCAGGAAAACACTGAGCAGAAAATTCATTCCTTTCTGGCAGGTTTCCGTGTTGCGCAGGCGCGAGTGGGCGCTGAACGCCTGGGTAATTACCAGGGTTGTCCAGATACCGCTGCGGGCGGTTTTGACCGATTCGCCGGTCGCCAGCATCGTTGGTGATAACCAGCCGCCGTCTTCGCGTTGCCGCTTGGTCACCCAGCGAAAGCCTTTTTCGACGAATGGATTGCCGGCCAGCCCAAATTTCACCAAAAGCCACAGCGCCAAGCCCTGGTGATGGAGCAACAGCGGAAATTTGCCGTCTGATTTCTGATTCTTCAGGATGGCGATCAGGCCTTTCTGGATCGCCGGCATGTCTTTGGTACACCCGCAATCCAGCAGCTGCATCATATTTTGTAATTGCTGAAGGAATTGCATGGATTTCTGCTGTTCTTCAACCTGGTAGTTTTTCTTCAAATTCCACAACCCGTCTACCTGCTGGGTGGCCAGCAGCCTTTCGCGCGGCTTGAAATATTGAACCTCCTGTCTGAGCCGGCCGAGTAATTCATGGTCGTAGGACATAAAGCGCTCGACGGTCAGATACTGAACCGGCAGCGGTGCCCGTTCAACTAAAGCCGGGATTGGGTCAATTTTTATTATTCTCGTCCAGTTTTTCTTCATATTTTTTATTTGACTTTCAAAATGGTTTAAATAAGGGTCATTAATCGTGCGGATCGGTATTCATTTTCGGCTACAATTAATTAAAGAATTTATGGGTTTAGCGGTCCGGGCAATTGCGGGTAATTTGCCGTTCGTAAAGTGGATTCTGTATGACAGATGAGTCTGATTCTCATTTTAAATATCGAAAGAAATCAATTAAAAAGCGTGCTAATATGCTTTTAATTGGCCTGAAATGCAAGGTTTTTCTGATTGCATCCCGTTAAATAAAAGTAATTTTGAGCGGAATTAGTTTACCCTAAATTTTCGAGAATGTAGCCGATTTCGGTATAGTCGCTGACATAATAATCAGCCTTGGGCAGGTCCGCCGCCTTCGAACTGCTCAGTAAGCCAATTGTCACGGCTCCGGCCGCAACTGCCGCCTTTATGCCATTGATCGAATCCTCGATGATGACGGTTTCGTCTGGCCCGACTCCCAGTTGCATCATCGCCATCAGGTAGGGTTCGGGATGGGGCTTGGCCTGCCGGACATTATCGGCGGTGATCGTCAGATCGAAGCGGTTCCGCACGGCAGTGTTTTTAAAAACCCAATCCAGAAAATCGGCCGAGGTAGAAGTAACCAGCGCGGTCCGGTAGCGTCCTTCGATTTTCTGCCGGAAATCCGCAAATCCCGGAAGGTAATCGAGTCCCTTCCGGAATTCTTCTTTGATATACCGGCGGCCATCCTCTATCAATTCTGTCGTACCGGCCTGAATTCCATACCTGGTTCTAATAATTTTATAGAAATCCGCTTCGGTCGTGCCCTTGAAATATTTCCAGTCCTCTTCCGGAACCGTCACGCCGCACTGCGCGAAAAGCCGGGCCTCGGCAGCTACATATAGCGGCTCGGAATCGACAACAACGCCGTCAAAATCGAAAATAACGGCCTGGATTGATCTGGTCTGTTTCACTTAAAAAATAAATCCGGCCGCTAAAAACAGCAGAAATGCTATCGAGGCGCTAACCAGGGCATACGGCAGCTGAGTATTGACATGATCGATATGATCGCAGGCTGAGGCCATCGATGCCACGATCGTCGTATCTGAGATCGGCGAACAATGATCGCCGAAAACGCCGCCGGCCAGCACGGCTGAAACCACTAACGGCAGGTAAACGTTAGTTGCCGCGGCTAAAGGGACTGCCAGCGGGATCATCAGCGCAAACGTTCCGAAACTCGTTCCGGTTGCAAAAGCTACTAAAGCCGAGACTAGAAAAATCAGGGCGGGAACGATATTCGTGTTTAAAAACGGCGCGGTGACAGACGCGATATAGCTGCCGGTGCCCAGCGCTTTGCAGGTTTGTCCCAACGCAAAGGCCAGCATCATCAGAATCGCCAATGAAATCATGCCGCCGGCACCCTTCAGAACCATGTCCATAATTTCCTTGACGGACATCAGTCTCTGCGCCCGGTACAGAACCGCCGCGACTGCAATGGACAACATCACCGACCAGAAAACGGCAGTCGATCCGGAACCATGCGTCAGGCGGCCTTTTCCTGTAATTAACAGAAATAACGGCATCGCCACGCTCATGACGATGACCGGAATCAGCATATTGCGGGCTAAATGCGGACGCCCTTCGACAGGTTTCATTTCAATAATGGTTTCGTCCATCAGCGGCACGGCTCCGTCCCGCAATATTTTACCTTCTTCGAAAACGCGGCGTTCGGCCCGGCGCATCGGCCCGAAATCGACGCCACAGAGGGCGATTATCAGAACCATCAGGACGGTAATGAGCGCATAAAAATTCAGTGGAATAGATTTAATTAAAACACTGGTCGGATCGGTAACGCCCTGGGCCGCCAGCAGACCGATCACGAAAGCCCCCCAGGCATTCAGAGGAATGAGCATGCAGATCGGGGCCGAAGTCGAATCGGCGATATAGGATAATTTTTCACGTGAAATTTTCATTTTATCAAACAACGGCCGGCAGATCGTACCGACAATTAAAATTTTGATGCTCGATTCGATAAAAATTACAATCCCGATGATCCAGGCTAATAAGTGAGCTCCCCGCCGGCTTTTGATCCAATTGCGCCGGAGCAGGTAATTGACAAAGCCGCTCACGCCGCCGGAACGCTGGGTCAGAGCGATTAAACTTCCTACCATGGTACTGAAGAGGATAATACGGGTGTTGTCGGCGTCCTGAAACACTTTCACAAAGGCTTCGAGAGTGGCTGCCATTCCGACTATTGGATTACCCTGCGACAGAATGATCCAGCCCACCCAGATCCCCAGTCCGAGCGAAATGAAGACCTGGCGGGTTATTATTGCCAGAGTGATCGCGATCAGTGGCGGTAAGATTGAAGCCCAGCCCGAATTTACCATAATTTCTACTCCAGAATTGATTAGTACGATCGTCACAAAGAACCGGTATTTTTCTTAAAATGTTCGGTCGCTTTTATTAAAAAACATTGGTTGGGGGATTGCGGCCTATCTGTCCGAACCGATGGGAAATTCCACCCGGAAAGTAGTGCCGTCTTCCGGATTATTAAACACCGTGAATTTGGCGCCATAGCCGTTCAGTAACATATAGGCGTTATATAAATTGAATTTAGTCAGAGCCGCCGGGTCGGAAGATTCACCGGTTCCCGGGATCGCCCGATAAAATTTCGGCGTAAATAAATCTTCAATATCGCTTTCCGCGATCGGCTGGCCGGTCGAAGTTATCTCAACTAGAACTCCCTGAGAAACGGAATCCGTTCGGATTGTCAGCGTTTTTTCGGAAGTGTCCCGCATCGATTCCACGCAGCAATGCACAATGCTCATCAAGCCCTGCGAGAAGTCACTGTAATAACCGTTGATTAAAGGCAAATCGCGTGAAAGCAGCAGCTCTTTTTTTATCTGGGCCTTAAAAAACGACTCTGTTTCCAGGAACAGAAGTTCGTTTTTAAGCAGGTCGCTTAGGTTGACCGGAATCTTCTTGTTTTCCTGTTCGAGATAAATCTTGTCAATAAAAGTTGTCAACAGGGATTCGATTTTCTTGACATTGTTGACGATAATGTCGGGTTCCTTTAACTGCGGCAGGCGGATTTTCAGCAACTGCGCCCGCCCCATGATAATCGTGAGAGTGTTCTTGATATTGTGGATAATGCCGCTCATCATCAGAGTTAGAGAAAGCATACGCTGCTGTTTCAGCAATTTAACTTCCATGGTCTGTTGAGCCAGGCTGAGGCGTTTATATTCGGTGATGTCACTGATGACACTGAAGGTTGCCAGGGAGCCCAAATAATCGGTTATGACCGGACTGACTTCCACATCGATCGTACGTCCGTTTTTACATTTGAAAATGGTTTCATAGCGTTCCGGCGGGATTTTGCCGACCTGGCGCATACGGCGGCGTTCTTCAAGTAATTCCACGCCACGGGCAGTATATACTTCGTGATAATCCTTGCCGATCAGTTCGTTTATGGTATAGCCCAGCATCTCCGCCAGTTTTTTATTAACGAAAATGAATCGGTCTTTCTGACTAATGGCGATACCTTCATTGATCGTATTAATAAAGAGCCGGTTAAGGGATTCGGTGTTGGACAGATTGTCTTCGGTTTTTTTGCGTTCGATGGCACTGGTCAGAATATCGGCCACCATTTTCAGCAGAATGATTTCATCATCCGACCATTTCCGCACGGTCTTGACGCTATCGAAGCCCAGGAATCCGATACAGGACCTGTTATAGATCATGGGTACGGCCAGTAAGGACTTGATCTCTTCGGCCTGGAATTCGGCCTTTTCGTTTTTGGCTTCGCGGGGAAGCTCATCAAGACTGTTCAGTACCACCGGCGTCTTATGTTGCAGCTGGGTTTTCCACCACGGGAAATCAGTTAATTCCAGGTTTTTTAACCGGCTGATCTGAGCACCGGTCTCCTCCCGGCACCACTCGTGAGTGTTCGACATCTGTTTTTTATCCGGCGATAAGAGGAACACATAGCTGCGGTCCACCCGGCAATACTCACCAATATCCTGCAGAGCCATATCGATCCAGTACCCGATCTCTTCACTGGAAATATTAATGAAACGGGTCGAAATCTTTATAATCAGGTTCTGCATTTTCTTCATCGTAAATTTGCCTGTTTTCCAAGTCTTAAAATATCGCTTTTCGATTAAAGATGCAATTAATGATGATTATTGTCTCCGATATTGTTTAAAAACCGGTCCAATTGCTTACACTCCTAAACCGTTTTCCCGGAGAAAAATCACAAGATTTCTGACTTCGTTGAACTGATGCGCCCGGATACCGAGCCGCTCCGCTCCGGCAACGTTTTCCGCCAAATCGTCGATAAACAGGGCTTCTCCGGCCGAAATTCCGGCTTTGCGAAGGGCATACTCGTAAATTTCCGGTTCGGGTTTCAGAGCGCCGGCCTCATAGGACAAGACCAACCCGTCCAGATTATCCAGAATATCATATTTCCGGCGAATCGCCCGAATATGCAGGGCGTTGGTATTCGACAGCAGATAAACCGAAACCTGTTTCCGCAGGTTCTGGACAATTCGCCAAACGTCCGGATTTAATTCAAATCCCACCTGCCAGATGCGTTCCAGGTCAGGAATACCAACCTGCCCGTCAAATTTGTATATTCTTTTTACGGCGGCTAAGTGTTCCTCAATGGTTATTTGCCCCTTTTCAAACTGTTTCTCGAGTATAAGCAGAGCCGGTTCCAGAACAGACGTTTCCGGAATGTGAAATTCCTCCGCTATCCGCGCAATAGCGGCAGCCATATTGACCCGGACGATAACATTCCCTAAATCAGAAAATACAACTTTAACCATTTTGGTTGACTCCAACGCTTATCGAGATGATTAGCGTCTTACGCAAAGAAATTCCGGTTACTCGACAATCACTTCCGTCACAAATTTGCCGACTTCCACATCGGTATAGCTCTTGACGACTGCATTAAGATATCCATCGAGCTTTTTAATGGTGTCCTCATCAATCAGACGCATGTGCTTTAGCACCGCGACCGTCATGGAATCACAGGCTTCCCAGCTGCCGCTTAGTACTTTCACGGCGATTCCGACCGGAATGTTATCGTCAGTCCGCAGACCGATACCGCGGACACCGTCCAAGCCGACTTTCGAGACTCCCCGTCCGCCCATCAGGGCCCCAAAATCCGTATCGAATCGACCGCGCCCACCAATCAGTTTCGGATGGAGTGACATACTGTGAAAAATCCGCCGTAAATAATCGTCGCCGCCTTCCACCAGTTTCATATACATCAGCGCCAGATTATGAATCGGCATGAAATATGTTGGAGCATTGCTGTTGTCAACGGCGACCGGAATCCTTTCCTTGCCGGAGTATGATTTAATTTTCTCGAATATTTTTTGCTGAACGGGATGGTTGATCTCGGTGTAATTCGATAATTCCATTTTCTGGGCTTTAGCGGTGGCCAGCATCCCAGCGTGTGTCCCGGAACTGGCATTGTGAATCGCCGTCGGGCGCCGACCCTGAATGGCTAACTGCTCATAGGTCTGCCGGTCCAATGGCGGGTGGGTTCCACAAAGCAAACTGTCCATATTGAGATCCAATTTTTTCAGTACGGAAGTTACCAGGTCGACGTGATAATGCTCGCCGTTATGGGTCGAACACATGATTGCCAATTCTTCATCGCTGAAATTGTATTGTTCCATTGCACCGGATTCCAGCAGGGTAACCGTCTGAAACGGATTGGCGGCCGCGCCGATGAAAACCGGATACTCGGGATCGCCGGCCGAAAATAACCGATTATTCTTATCGTCAATTACGGTGGCGTAACCGATATGAAAACTCTCTACAGCCGTTCCTCTAATAAACTTACTTACCAGTAACATACAATATTATCTCCTTTATTTGTTTTCTATGATTGTCATTAATTCCCGGATGGCCGGTTCGAGTCCGGTTATCAGGGCCTGTCCCAGCAGCGCCCGTCCGACCGAGATAAATTCCACGTCGATCGTTTCCAGCAGGGCCAGAACCAGACGCCGATGCAACATTCCTCCGATGGAAACGTGCAGGTGATTGCGGGTCGCTAAACGGGTTGCCAGGGTTATTTTCTGCAGCTCGGCCAGGTAAGCCGATTGTAATTCCTGTCCGGCGAGGGCATTGGTCGCCAGTTCCACCTCATCGACTTTCAGGCGATAGGCGGCTTTCAGATCGCGCACTTCCGGCTTCAGTCGTAGTATCAGGTTGAAATCTTCCGCGCTTTGGATAGTTTCCACAAGATTCCGAACCGGTTCGGAATGCGGATCGACTGAAAAATCCGGCTCGGATAAATTCACCAGGGTGATAAAATCCGGGCGCACGGACATAGCCCTCTGAACAGACTGATTCTCGATATTGGTGCGGATATTCAGGCGACATTTGCTCATCGACCGGATCGCCGCTATGTTGACCAACCCGTCATATTCCATCTGGTTGGTATAACTGATCCCGGCGACGCCGGCCGCTTCGATGAATCCCATCAAATTCAACGGATTGCAGAGCGGCGTATCGGCCACCCGGCTGAGCGCCAGAAAAGGATCGAGATTAATTTCTAAGAAGTGCATTTCACAACCTTAAAAAGTTACTTCTGAAGCGAAAGCCAGTTCGACTCCGTCTAAAAGCCCCGATCCAAACACGCTATTCAAGGCTGCCAGAGTCTCGGGATGTACATGGCCAATGGCTACAGCCCGGCCGCTGCGGCGGGCAATTGCGATCGCTTTTTCAAATTGCGTCTGAATTTCGCGTTTATCTTTAACATTATCAAGAAATACCGTACGAAAGGCAGATGGAATCTTATTTCGAACTGCAATTTCATAGGCCACGCTCTGTGGAGAAGTCATACTGTCGATGAAATAGAGCCCTTTGCGCTGCAGGCTGGCGATAACGATTTGCATCAGTTCCGGATCGGCGGTAAACAGCGAGCCCATGTGATTATTCAGACCGACCGCCTCAGGCAATTCCCGATAAGCGTTTTCGAGCCGGCGGGAAATTTCATCCGGCTTCATGTCGGTCAGCAACATGTACCGATCTTCACCGCTTTTATTAGCATTGCCTTCCGGCTCCATCGGCATATGAATAATGACTTCCTTGCCGGCTAACTTGGCGTTGCTGGCCACCCATTGAGAATACTGATGTCCCGGCACGACCGACACCGTCAGCTTGGCGGGCAGACGCAGAAAATTCCGGATCACTTCCTGATTGCTATAACCGAAGTCGTCGATGATAATAACTAATTTAGGCTTTTGCGTCAAGGCCGAAGTGGTCACCGTTGCCGGTGCGGTTGCCGCGATAAACGCCAGTGTACCGACCGGAACGGTCTGAAAATCGATGAAAATTGTAAAACCGGCATTGGCGGACAGGTGATCGATTTTTTTGACGGAAAAGCCCTGCTGTTTTAAATAATTATTTACTTTTCCGGCCAAAGCGTTGGGGTCGGCGCCGCCCGGGAATTCATACGCCAGAGCCACCCGGTTGGAAGTAACGACCGAACTTTTAATTTCATGATAACCTTGCCGCTGCAGATAAGTACGCGCATTTTCCACCAGCCGGCCCTTGCCTTCGTAAAACAGCATACTCCTGGAAGGCGCCGATTTCGGCAGAAAATATACCACCAGAACGAGAAAAATACCGATCATGGTCAGGAAGAGCGCGCCCAGTCTTTTTTCATCCTGGCGGCGTCTTTTTATTATTTTTGACGGTTTTTTTAAGTAACGGCTCGTTTTCATCATTTTCAACTGCGCAAAACTACAAAATTCCGACTGATTGTCAAAATCGGTGCGCGTTTCTGATATTTCAAGACGTTAGCCGGACGGAAAACCGGTATCCGGGCGATCGTCAGGCGGCCGGTTCGGTCGCGGCCGGGCGGGACGTTCTTTCAAACTTACCGAGCAGAAATGCGAATAAGAGCCCGCAGAACCCAAGCGTCGAAAAAATCCACATGCCAGGATTGTATCCACCCGGATTGGCAGCCCCGGCATGCGACAAATCATTAGCCCAGCCGATGATCAGATTGAAACTGAATAAACCAATATTCTGAACCATGGTCATCAGACCGTAAGCAGTGCCAAGCCGACTGTTGTCCACCAGCATGGCAACCGTCGGCCACATAACCGCCGGCACCAGCGAAAAGGCGATGCCCATCATGGCCATCGGAATTATCAGGTAAGCCGGAATGCTGGAATGAATATCAAAAAAATTCAGGTTCAAGTTTAAGCTGCCGTGAAGGCCCAAGGGCGTCGCCAGATCGACCTGATAAGCCATGATCAAATAAACCGGAATAATCAGCAATGAACCGAGCGCCATCAGCAATGCTTTCCGCCGTGTGCGATCGGCCACCAATCCAAAAAGCGGCGTGAAAATCATGGCGGCCAATGTCAACAAACTGGACAGATTACCACCAACCTCGCGCGTAGTTCCGTGAGCTTCCTGAAAATACTTAATGGCAAACGTCTGGAATGGAAACATAGCCGAATAAAAGGTGACACACAGAGCTGTGATGTACCAGAAACCAGCCCCAAACCGGAAAATTTCGCGGATTTCGATCTTGCCCTGCTTGCCTTCCTCCGGGAGAATAAAACGGCGGGAGGCCATTAAATCCAAAAAATAATAAATACTGATGAAAACAACCGCGACAACACCCGCGACGGCCGTTACAAAAAGCGGCTTTTGCCAATTGACGTACAGACTGCGTCCCCAGCTCGGAGAATTGAGCGCCAGAAACGAACCTAGCCGGGCAAAGGTCAGATTCAATCCGAAAGCAAACGAAAGTTCCTTGCCCTTGAACCAGCGGGCGATAATGGTCGTGATAGCCACGATCATCGATTCCGCTCCCAGGCCGAAGATCAGACGGCCGGTCACCATCAGGAACAGATTGCCGCGCAGGGCGGTTATCACGGCGCCCAGCATTACCAGCATGGTAAAAACCAAAACCGATTTACGGGTGCCGATGCGGTCGATGATCAGACCGCCGATCAGCACCATGATTATATTGGGAAAACTATAAATGGCATTCAGCAGACCGATATTGGCATCCGTAAAACCAAGCTGCGCCTTCAGCAGATCGGCCAGCGGACTGATGCTGTCATAAATGTAGTAATTCCCGAACATCGCCATGCTGATAAAGAAAAATACCAGCCAGCGGTACCAACTGGTGGGCGGTTTTAATGCGGATACTGATTCAGTCTTTTGCATGAATTTTCCTTTATATATTAATTCCAAATACCGACGTGGCCGTCAATTGGCCGTAAATCTAAGCATCAGCCTTTTTATTACAAAGGAATCTGTCCGAACTGTTGCCTGAAATACGCGCGTTCCTTAAATTCGGCCTGGTTTTTAATACAATGACAAGGAGATTAAATAATGGCTTATGTAATTAATGAAGACTGCATCGCCTGTGGTACCTGCTTCTCGGAATGCCCGGTCAATGCAATCAGCGAAGGCGACATCTATGTGATCGATCAGGAAGTCTGCACCGACTGCGGCACATGCGCAGATGTGTGCCCGAGCGAAGCGATCCATCCGGCCCAATGAATTTTTCCGGTGTTGCCTGCGCCGGATTGGCAATTTCCCGGAACAAACAATGACTTTATCCTTTTCCCGGATGCACGGAAGGTTTACGTTATTGCTTTCCGCAATTTTGAGTTGGGCGGTAATATCCGTCGCCGGTACAAAACCAACCGCTTCGGCTCCGGTTCAGAGCGGATTGGATGTCATTGTCGCTCAAAATTTCCAATCGTTCGCCGGTAAACGGGTCGGCATCGTCTGTAATCACACCGCCTGCGACAAAAACGGCCGGCATGTCGTCGATCTGTTTCACCAGAGCGGCGTCTGCCAGGTAACTGCAATCTTCGGACCGGAACATGGTTTTCGCGGAACACAGGCGGACGGTTCCAAAATTGACAATGAAACCGATTCGCTGACAGGCGCGACGATTTATTCGCTTTACGGGAAAATATCACAACCGACTCCCGCAATGCTGGCGAATGTCGATATCTTAGTCTATGATATTCAGGACGTCGGCGTCCGGTTTTATACTTACATCAGCACCCTTACCAAAGTCATGGAAAGCGCCGCCGACAATAATATTCCCGTCGTGGTGCTGGATCGCCCCAATCCGATTCGCGGCGATCGGATTGAAGGTCCGATTCTTGACCTTCAGTTTAAGTCTTTCGTCGGCCCGCATGCCATACCGATTCGCTTCGGACTGACTATCGGTGAACTGGCACGCCTCATTAATGGCGAACACTGGCTCGCGGACTCTCTGCGAGCTGACCTAACGGTTATTGAAATGCAGGGCTGGCAGCGCTCCGACTGGTACGATCAAACCGGTTTGCCCTGGATCGCGCCGTCACCGAACATGCAATCGCTGGCGACGGCGACCGCTTATCCGGGTTTCTGTCTGCTGGAAGGAACCAACTTATCTGAGGGACGCGGGACCGATGCGCCGTTTCTGACATTCGGAGCACCCTATATCGATGGCCGCCGGTATGCCAAAGCCCTCAATCGCCTGAAATGCCCGGGGGTGAAATTTAAGGCAACAAAATTCACACCGCAGAGTATTCCCGGGGTTGCCATTCAACCAAAATACGAGGGGCAGGTTTGCCAGGGCGTCCGGGTCGTAATCACTAACCGGGATGAATTCAGGCCGATCGAAACCATCGCCCGGGTTCTCATCCTGACCCGCCAGTTATATCCGAATAATTTAACATTCCGGGCGGCCGGATTCGACCGGTTATATGGCAATTCTGCCCTGCGCACGACCATTGAAAATGGTCTGCTTCCTATCGCGGAAATTTTCAGCAACTGGGCAACCGACACCATTGCTTTTGAAAAACTCGCCAATCAATATAAAATCTACCGCTAATTATCCCGTCGCGATTTTAAATAAATGTATTCTGCGCCGATTTCTTTATTTGAAAAAATACCTGAACTGACCCAAAAGATCAGTACCGGTCAGAATTTGTGCCTGATCTTCAACCTTGAATGCATCGATAATTCGCAGGCCCGGAAAGTCAACCAAAACCTTAACGCGATCCAGCGGCATATACACTGGATTGCCGATCTGCCTGACATTATCACCGTGATCATCAGCGACGGGCCGCAGAGTGAACTCGAATCTATTTTCGATAACCATAACATAATCCTGGCGCCAAACAATGGCACTGAGATTTACTCGTCAAAAATTAACTGGATTCTCCCGGACATCAATTTGATACGTCAGGAGCTGACCCAGATTTTTACTGCTGTCCGGGAATCGCTGGGACCGGCTTTATTGCCCGAGCATTTGAGTTTTTCGCAGAGTGAACTCTGGCTGAAAGTCTCCGCCGGCGCCGAAGCTGTCCGTGAAGCGGTCGTCGAGCAGTTCAAAACCCAAGCCCCGACCCGCTTACGGCTTTCATTTTCCAATAACCAGGTAAACGTCGCGCCGCGCCAAAAATGGGATCGCGGGGAGGCGGTCTCAAAAATTCTCGATCTAGTTCCCCAGCCGGGACATCAACCGCCCTTAGTGATATATTTTGGAGTGGAAGAAGCCGATGAGGCGGCGTTTCAAACCGTCAATAAACATGGATTATCGGTTATCATTCACAACCGCCTGCCGCGGGCAACCCGGGCGCATTACTTCCTGCGCAACAGCACCGAACTCAGCAAATTTCTGTTCTGGATTCATTCCCGTTAAATCCTCCTTACCATAAAAATGAAAAATCCTCCGGTACCGGAGGATTTTTTCAGATTGTTTCAGATGGGCGCTTAGGCCGCAATACTGACGATTTTCCGGTCGCGTCCTTTGCGGTCAAATTTCACTTTGCCATCGACCAATGCGAAAAGGGTATTGTCACGACCGATTCCGACATTTTCTCCGGGATGAATATTGGTGCCATGCTGCCGAACGATAATCGAACCGGCCGTAACCTGTTCGCCGCCGAAGCGCTTAACGCCTAATTTTTGTCCCCGGCTATCCCGGCCATTACGTGAGCTTCCGACACCTTTTTTATGAGCCATGATGAATTACTCCTTATTTTCCTGAGTTGCGGGTTCGGCCGCGGTTTTAGCCTTAGTCCGGCTTTTTCTGGCCGGAGCGGCGGCTTCCGCCGGCTGAGCGGATCTGGCTCCGAACTCGGCTACTTTAAGAACGGTAAACGGTTGGCGATGCCCTTTTTTGACCCGGTACCCCTTGCGTTTTTTCTTCTTGAAGACCATGACCTTATCGGTACGCTGGTGCTCGACGACGATGGTTGCAATGGTTACATCTGTCAAATAAGGTTTACCGACTTTAATATCTTCACCGGCATGCAGATATAAGATTTTATCCGCCAGAAAAGTAGCGCCGGCCTCCAGTTCCATTTTGGGAACTGAAACGTTTTTCCCCGGCTCAAGGATGACCTGATCTCCGGCGATTTCAGCAATAGCATAATTTTGTCTGTTCATATTTCTCTCATTAATTACTATCAAAAAAGGCTGGGGAATTTAGGTAAAAGAAGTGAATAATGCAAGGTGCGTGCTGTACATAAATTACTTTTTATCCACCGCTGCCTTTCCGGAAGAGGTTAAAATTCCTCGGTTACATCCCGCTGGGATTTCCGCAAATAGACCCGGAATTCATCGATATTAACTCCGGTATCCTCAATTACTTTTATGCGGATCAAGTTTTGGATTTGGATTTTCCAGAGGATTTTATTGGTCGATTCTTTCAGATAGGGCGCAAATTCGGGATGGATGTGCAAGTCCAAGCGCCTCTCGCGGGATTTGACTTTGAAGCGCCGGAACCAGCTTTCGATCTTGGTAACGATCGAGCCCTTGGAGGAGACGCGCCCGGAGCCGTGACAGACCGGACATTCTTCACTGACCGAATGTAAAAGATTCAGGCGGGTGCGCTGGCGGGTCATTTCGAGCAGACCGAAGTCCGAAATATTGGCGACTGAGACCTTGGCGCGGTCTTTTTGGAGCTCGCGTTTCATTTCCTGTACCAGGCGGCGTTTGTTTTCCTCGTTTTCCATATCGATGAAGTCGATTACGATCAGGCCGCCGATATCGCGCAGGCGCAACTGCCGGGCAATCTCCTTGGCTGCCTGCAAATTGATTTTCAGAGAATTGGCTTCCTGGTCGCTTTTCCCGAGGAATTTGCCGCTGTTGACGTCGATGGTGGCCATGGCCTCGGTATGTTCGATTACGATGAAGCCGCCGCTTTTCAGCCAGACTTTTTTTATTAGAGTTTTTTCGAATTCCTTCTCGATATTGAACTGTTCGAAAAGCGGATTTTTTGAGTGGTAATATTCCAGTTTTTTGACAAATTCCGGCGATGTGCTCTTGATATACGCCAGGATATTGCGGTACAAATCTTTAGTGTCGACAATAATTTTATCGACGTCCGGCGTGAGCAGGTCGCGGATCACGGTCGAGGTGATTTCCATGTCGGCATAGACACAATAGGGCGCTTTTTGATTTTTGACATTCTCTTCGAGCTGGCTCCATTTGCGCATCATCGAATCGAGATCAGCGCGCAGGGTTTTGGCGTCTTTTCCCTGAGCGACCGTGCGGATAATCAAGCCGAATTTGGACGGCCGGATGGATTTGGCGATCTGGCGCAGACGTCGTTTTTCATTGCTCTGATAGATTTTTTTGGAAATTCCAATGTAATCGGCGTTCGGTACCAGCACCAGGAATCGCCCCGGCATAGAAATATTGGTGGTGACCCGAGCGCCTTTCTTGGCAAACGGCTCTTTGATAACCTGCACCAGAATATCCTGATCTTTTTTCAGTTTGACGTCGCCGCTGCGCAGATGAATTTTTTTCGACGGCTTAAGGTCTGCCTCGACGTCCTGTTCGTCCTCCTCCTCGTCCCGGCTGATATTTTCCACATAGGCCAGCGAGGTCGAATCCTCAATTTCGGAAAATGGGAGGAAGGCGTTGACCTCATAGCCGATATCGACGAATGCCGCCTGAATGCCTTCGATTACATTTTCTACTTTTCCTTTAAAAATCGAACCGACTAAGCGGTTCTTTTCGGGTTTCTCGACGAAAAATTCGACGAGTTCGCCGTTTTCCAGAATAGCGACCCGGGTTTCTTTAGCCGTTTCGCTGATTAAAATTTTCTTTTCCATTGACATTGTCCTAAACTTTTTTATTACACAGGCGTCAGGCAGGTTTTCAGCCGCACATTGCGGCTGGCGGAGCTGTCTATATGTAACGCCTGTAAGATTTCTTTGATTTTGACGGTGCGGCCGTTGATTACTTTGATGTCAATCAGCAGATCGTTGCCTTCGGCCCGGATGGATTCTACAAACGGGCGCAGATTGAGCGATTGATCGGTTTTGGAAGATTCGCGCGTAATTATTATCTCCGCCGCCGATAAAAATTCCGCTATGCGTTGTTTTACTTCCGGTAAAATGCCGTTTCCGGTTTTTACCAAATAATGAAACCCGCTGGTCGTGGCAAAAACCGCCGGCTGATTCATGGGCATTTCTTCACAGACGATGATTTCAAAGCCCTCCGGCAAAGCCTGATTCAACCGGTTAGCCAGATCATCGACCGGCCGCGCCAGGAAAATGTCCAGCAATTCATCTTCCGAAGCAAAACCGAACGGGAGCGGAAATCCGGCCGACAGCTTCGGGTGCGGATTAAAGCCCTGCGTAAAAACCGGTTCCAGCCCGGCGCGCCGGAAAATTCGCGGCATCATGCGCAGGGTATCCAGATGTGAAGTAACCACAGCATGTCCAAATTTACGATAATGCAATCGGTATCGCACTGGATTTAATTCGGCGGTATTTCCGGCAGCCGGACTTGAAAGGAAGGGCAACTCGTCCTCCTCGGCAAAGAGCATTTGCGGGCCTCCGGCATCACAGACTCCGCACTGATTACAACCATTCCGGCAGTCAGGGGTGTTGATTGCCTGCAAGGCTTTTTCGCGTTCGGCCAGTAAATATTCGCGGCTGACACCGCATTCAATATGTTCCCACGGCAGCGCTTGTTGAATCGAAAATTTGCCTGTGAATAAGCGTCGGTCGAGATTATTGGCCCGGAAAGCCTCGTCCCAGCAGTCCGGTCTGAAATATTCCTGCCAGGCTTCGAAACCCGCATCGGATTTCCAGGCGGTTTCAATGACATTCGCTATGCGCCGGTCGCCGCGCGCCAATGCGCCTTCCAGTTCCGAAGCCCGCGGATCGCGCGCCATGACTTTGACATTTTTCAGAGCCCGCAGACGCGGCTTCAGGTAATCGAGTTTACGCTGAATTTCGGCCGGCTCGTCCATTGCTTCCCACTGGAATGGCGTCAGTGGCTTCGGGATAAAAGTTGACAGGGTGAGGTTCAATTGCATTTGGCGTCCGCCGACCTGCAGAACCTTGGCAACCAGATCGACGATCGCCGCCAGATCGGAGTCGGTTTCAGTCGGCAATCCCAGCATGAAATAGAGTTTGATCAGCCGCCAGCCATGCCTTCGGGCAACCTCGGTAGCCTGTAACAGATTCTCTTCGGTAATCTGTTTGTTAATGACCCGGCGCAGGCGCTCCGAACCGGCTTCCGGTGCAAAAGTCAGCCCCGAGCGGCGAGTGGCTTGGCCCAGCCGGGCAATGGTATCGCCGAAACTGTCGATCCGCAAGGAAGGATAAGACAGCCCGATTTTCCGGGTTTCCAGAGCGGTTTCCAGGTTATTCAATAACGGCACGATCCGGCTGTAATCGGAAGTTGATAGCGAGAGGAGCGAGACTTCGTCGTAGCCGGTTTGCGCGAGGGAGGTTTCGATTTGCGAGACAATTTCTATCGCCGGTCGTTCGCGCACCGGCCGGTAGATCATCCCCGCCTGACAAAACCGGCAACCCTCGGTGCAGCCGCGCATTAATTCCACCACGAGCCGATCCTGGGCAATTTCGACTAACGGCACCAGCGGCGCGATCGGATAATTTGAACTTTTCAACTCGACGGTCTTATTAGCCTGAATGACTGGCGGAGCGAAGGATTCTTGCGGCTCCGGTTTCCCGCTTTCACCCGTGTAAAATGCCGGAACGTAAATTCCATTGAACCGCCCGAGCGCTTCCCTTAATACCGCTAACCGGGGCGCGCCCCTCCGACGACCATTCGCCAGAAATCGCACCAGCGATACAACGATCTCTTCACCATCACCAATCACGAACAAGTCGAAGAACGGCGCCAGCGGTTCGGGATTATAAGCCCCGCTGCCACCACCGATGATGAAGGGATCGGTCGGTTTCCGGTCGGCCGATTTCAGCGGAATCCCGGCCAGATCGAGCATAGCCGGAATATTGGCATAGGTCAGTTCATAGGGTAAAGTGAATCCGACAACGTCGAATTGACCGATTGCGGTTTGGGTCTCCAAACTAACAAGTCTGCGCCCCTGCGAACGCATTTGGCGGGCCATGTCGGGCCAGGGCGCATAAACCCGCTCGGCGGCGATGCCGGTTTCATAGTTCAGGATATGATACAAAATCTGAAAACCGTAGTAAGACATGCCGACATCGTATTGATCGGGAAAGGCTAAGGCGACCGTTGCCGCGGTGCGGGTATGATCTTTACGGATGACGTTAAATTCATTGCCGGCATAGCGGCCGGGTTTTTCGACCTGCTGGAGAAGGATATTTTGCAGGTCTTCGGGAGTGGTGCTTGTGTTCAAATTTCAATACATTTCAATAATCAAATTCCGTCGGGAAGCTACGCAAACCGATCAGGATTGACAAGGTTTTTATGTCCTCCTGTTTATTAGTAGCTTAAAAACGCCTTAACGTGTTAAAGTCCCTGTAAGAGTAAATCCGGCGGCTAACGTCCAGCTGGTCGTGGAGACCCAGGCCTTCGGATCCCCAATTTTCCGACCCGCAATAAACGGTAAATTTTAAAAAAAATAACGAATTGATTGATTATTTTTTCAAAGGTTTATATATTTACGCCAACTATCAATGGAGGAATTATGAAAAAAGCGCTTTGTTTGTGTTTAGGGGCATTAGTGTCCGGTAAAAGTTGAAAAAAATCTGGCACTCCCTAAAATGTTTGGTAATTTATTTTGAAAATATGAATGAATTACCGAGGAGCGCCAGATGCAAAGACAAGTTAACACGATCATG